>OFRB01000001.1_pt1 | contig 106935 bp, 179 predicted proteins | sample 1543021 | NCBI WGS metagenome assembly OFRB01 (sample SAMN07774230, study PRJEB24372) | wastewater metagenome | isolation source: Exp Tend CN 0WW | collected 2016-02
TGTAATTCTCTACGGCAATAAGTTTTCCGCCCTTAGTGTACAGGTACGGAGATACGTCAGTATCCTCTGTAGAAAGAGATGCAGTAAGTCGGTACTTACCGACATTTCCAGACTGATTGTAGAAACTTACTCGTGAACTTGGAACAATGTCGGTGTCAATATCGTATCCGGCAGTCGAAATTCCGCTGTCATACGAATGGCTATATCGAATAGCAGTGTTGGATATCTTGACATCATCGAGATGTGTGAATATAATGTCTGTATTGGCATTAGCCACGGGCAAGTCATTATATAGTGTAACTGTTCCTGATGACGCAAAGACACACTTGTAGAGATTGAATGTCAGGTCCTCAAGCTGAATAGCATCCCATGTAGATGCGTTCTGAGACTTGAAGAACGAGCCTAGATACGGCTGCTCTGATACTGTTCGATTTGTTCCGATGATCTTTCCACCGAGTTCGGCAGTGAAGACCTCGTATTGTAATGAGTCCGAACGGACAACAAGTGCCCACTCTCCCGGTGGAAGGTACACAGGGCTCTCGAAATAGAACTTGGTTTCTACTGTGGCATTTTCAGAAGTGGTAATACGTTCGGCATCAATGGATACAGAAGATAGTGGAACAACGTCGTATGAATTTGGATACCCATTAACTGTTGGTCTTATCTCAATCTTAAGAGGAAGTATCTCATCTTTTGAGCGTACATAGAGACCTACACCCGAAAGGAATATACCGTTCGGATGCTGCTTGGCATCAACAAAGAATGTCTGAGCAATAGGATCATTTGATGTCTGCTGAACAACTTCTGTTCTGGTCTTCTGAACAATCTGAGTAGTACTCTCTACTCGATTGACAACAATGTCGTTCTTGACCTGTTTTAGTCCATTTGAATTGAATTTGTAGTCTGCACGAGTTGTGGCATCAGCCGGATCATTGCTTAGGGCATCGATAATTCTGAATACTCGTTCACCTGTTCGGAATTGTCCGGCCGGAATTGCGAAAGTACCTGAAATCTTTCCTTCGAAGTCTGTATAGAATTCGTTGTTGGCATTCGCAGGAATTGTCCATGAAATCTGACCCGGAGATGTATTGGATACAGGAATAGAGACAGTTGGGTTAGAAGTGATCAGATCACCTAGAGTATTTGCTAGATAGAGCTTTCGAGCGACATTGTCGTAGCCGCGAATGTAGGCACGAACCGCTCGACCACCCAGACGACTATTGGTCATCAGGATAATAGTATTGGCTCCACTAGTTCCCCAATAGTTATTAGCAACTACTGCTGCCGATTGTGGAAGTACAACAACATTACTTGAAGTATTCTCGAAGAAGTTTGATAGTGTTTCACCACCAGAGACAGTGATTGCTCCAATACTTGCTCCGATACCAGTAATAGATGTCAGGAAACCTTCTGAATTAGCAAATTGGCCAGAAACATTAGCAAGCTTCAGGATGCGCTTACGATCCTTGGCCGAACCATCATCCTGAGCAGATGGCGTCGAGTTCGTGAAGTCATAAAAACGAGATGCGGCAATAACCTGAGCATTTCCACCAGAAGTATTTCCTGTCAGAAAGTCATTATTTGAGAAGCCTGCATTTACAAGAGTATTTGCAGAGTTCTGTGTAAGAACTACTTCATTAGGCCGTACAATATCATCTGTTACTTCTGTATCATCGAAGTAGAAAAACACTCGTCGGTTAGGACGAAGTCCTTCGGCCGAGAACTGGATTAGCTGGTGCCTCATGTATGGAATGATAGACACGTCAAGAACACCGTTATCAAAACGGTCTGTCACGTTATTGATTGTAGTGACAGGTGTTGATTCTGTGATTGTACGGATGCTACCCTGTACTGATGAAGTAGAGGTTGTTCTTCCAACAATTGTCTGAGTTGAATTAAGTGCCATGTGTAGCAGTGTTCCTATGTTTTACTTATTTATACGCTATCAGCGGCGTCTTCGACGACCAAAGTTTCGAGCCCATCCACCGGCCTGAGTAGACAATGCATTATTGCTCTGGGTTCGGTTGTTTGCAAGAATTGCATCGTTCTGACCTGTTGCGTTAATGATCACGTCCGGAGCCCGTGATGTCTCGACCCAATTATCATCTGGTGGGTTCATTCGAATTGATCCTACCCACTGACTTGTCATGTACGGCTGAACCGGAGTAAACTTTGTTGCATACGGCTGAGCCACGAAGGTTTCTTCTGTCCATGACAGAGTTGTTACTGATCCGAGGGTCTTCGTTGAAGAATTTGCCGCAACATAAAGAGGTATTGCGACAGGGTTCTGTGCTGGCTCCATTCCACCAATATCGGTGTCGATTGAAATGAAGTAGTCTGGGTTGTCAACTTCACCGTATCGATGTGTTGTAAAGTCATCCGCAATAATTCCGTACTTAGTTCTTTCAAGTCCATTAGCGTCCAGTATCTTCATACTGTCTGCGGCCTTCTCAAGAATTGATAGTGTCTGATAGTATTCAAGGTTCTCGATGCGAGTTTCAAGCCGTCCAATGTCACGCATTGTATAACGCTTGTTTTCGACGTATTGAGTACCTACATTGTTTGTTCCTAGAGTGTATGGGTCCAGTGTGAACTTGTACAGAACCATACTGTTCTCATCGACCGTAGGTTCTACAGGGTTCTTTGCAGAAATACCTTCGATGATCTTGAATGGGTTGTTTTCATTGTTTCGGAAAACAACCAAGTCTTTTCTTGGAAGATAGTACTGATAATTTGCCTCGAAAGACGTATCCGATACAGGAACTCGAATTCCACTCAGAGTATATCCCGGAGTAGTGTTTGACCAGTTAGCTCTTTTTGGACGGAAGTCAATAGCATCTCTGAGAGGAATGACTTCACCGTTCTGAGCACTATATGAAGGTATACCTTCATAGGTTTCTGGAGAAGTATAAGAGTCAACAGAGAAGTATCCTGCACCGTCACCTGTTCCGGCAGTGTGATCGTAATAGTCGTAACAGACAATTAATGGACCAGTTATGGTTCCCTGAAGTGGTTTCAATGAAATCGAGGCATGATCATAGTGGGTATCTCTCTGACCACTGTCAAGTACATAGGCACTTGTAACGTCCGATAGTCCAGACAGAATAGCACCTGTCGATGGAAGAGTTGCACCAGCAACGTCATAAATCTTGGTGATCTGCTTTATGTCCGACACAAAGAGGCTCATCTTTTCACGAGGGGTCTTTGATGGATTGGTGATCACGATCTGTCCATTGGCAGAGCCAGTGTCCTGAACTGTAGTTACACCAGCAGAAGTATTCTGTGCCAATGAAGTTGTGGTTGCTATCTTGTGAGTACTATTTCCAACATAGAGTGTCTTTGTCTTCTGTACAGAATTAACATTGTCAGGGTCCTTATTGACACGAGCAAAGACCTGCACCGGAGTTGATGCTGGAGTTGTCAGTGAGACAAGAGTAGCCTGTTCTGGAGAAGACGCAACAGTTACGGATGACAGAACAATTCTGCGACCAGTATCTTTTCTTATAGCAATAAATGAAGAAAGAGTTAGTGCAGATGATCCGGTAGAATCCGAACGACCAACAAAGGTTTCGTCTGCTTCGGCCGAAATAACGGCAGCATTTGATCCATTAAGAGTTCCGTTCCACACTAACGTATACTGATAGTCCTGAGTTCCGGCCATTGTTCCGGCCTTGATAAACTCGTCACCCCATCTATAGATCAGTCGGTTTTTCTCGGCTTCTGTCAGGAATGTTTCTCCGGCAGAACTCTTTGAAGACTGAGCAATATTAGCCGATGCATTACCTGCTGCACCAGAAGTATACACGGTATGAGCCACAATAGACTTTGCCGAATGTATCTGAAGATCGATAGCGACATTCGATGCATTAGTAGGAGTTGTTGCCCAATTTGACGCAACATTAACTATTCTAGATGCACCATTATATGCAGTAATGGTATATGCTTCTCCTGCACCTGCTCCAGAAGTAATTCGAAGTGTGCTGCCGACATAGGCACTGTCATTTGAAGAAAACTTTGCAGAAGCGTCGTATAGAATAACGCTATTTGCAGTGGCAGATGATACGTTGCTTGTTAGAATACCAAACTTGGTGTCGAACACACTGAGTGTATATGAGTATGTATTTGTATCCTGAACGTTGGATGCGGTGTAGTACTTAAGTTCTCGAACACGAGCCGTTCCAAGCTTTGTTGAATTATAGGTTGCCGAATTTGTGGTATTAACCAGAGAATTAGCAACAGAGTGAATATCAACCAACTGCATTGATGCAGTATTGAATGAGTTTGCTACGTTCTGTACATAGAAGTAGTTACCAAAGGTTATGGTTAGGTCTCGACCATTTGCGTAGGCAGTATCACGGGCCTTTCTCAGTACGAGAGAAGACTTTGCAATGCTTTCGTACTCGTATCCCTTGACATAGGCCTTTCCGGGATCGAGAGTAACAGTCAGAGCAGATGAGTTTGAATTATTAGCAATACCGAGCTTGAAGCGCCGAACAGTGTAGTTACCGGACTCATCATAAGTTCTTCTGGCCATTGTGTCGCCCAGAACGGAATAGATCGGGTACTGGATTTTCTTCTTGACTTCTCCATTCTCTACTCTGAGAAGTTCAATGAATTGCTCGTCGTCTTCACTATCCAGTGATCGAACAGCCAGATCAAAATTGATCTTTAGTCGAGCGGCACCGGGAGCCTGATAATTCGAAGATTCCTGCGCAGGATCAAGAAGAGACGTGTCGTCGGCTTCTGTAATGATTTCATCCGAATATTCCAGACCAACTTTTGCATTTGCAGAAGCAGTAAATTTATCAACAATGATTGTCTGTGCTGGTACTTTTACGAAGTATCCGTTAATGAAGAAAATTCCGTCATTGATAGAAACAAGAGTTGCAGGGCCAGAAGGTGACGATGTTGCTACATTAGCATAAGTGTTCGCACCTGCCGCATAGATAGTATCCGATGCTGCAAATTCTGTACCTGTCAGATATTTTAGAACAAGGACCGGAGGATCACTAGAAATAGCTTCCTTGGCACCAAAAACATAGGCACGAGCCTTGACGTTTCCTGATGCATAGGTTATAGTGTTTGCGGTGAAGTTGATGGCAGTGACATCGGTATTTGCGTAGGACGACTGGAGATTAAGGTGAGTGGCACCAGTATCAAGGGATATTTCTCCTCCAAGAACAAGTGATCCGTTTTGGAAAATATGATTTCCAAAACGTTCGATCTGGTTCTGAAGAATAGTACTGATCTGGGTTAGTTCTCTGGCCTGAACTGCATAACCGGGACGAAATACAATACGATAGAAGTTAGCTTCTTCGGAGAAGTCGTCGTAGTATGGAGTGTTTCTGGTAGATACCGGAACAACTTTTGTCTGTGCAATATTTGCAGTGGTCATGTCTAGTTTCTGTCCTTAAAAACGAATAGCGATGCGATATTCTTCTGTCTGATCAGCATCGCGAGTGACTGGTCGTATGTTGTCTACGTATGCGATCTTACCTGAGTATTTAGTCAGTTCTGGTTCGATTACATCAGACGTTGTATAACGAACTGTAGTTGAGGTAACCCCCGTCAATGTTCCTACAGTTGGAGTTCCGAGGTAGTTAGAAATACGAACAACTCCGGCATCATCCTCTACAATAGTTCCTCTGAAAGTAGAACCGTCAAATGACGGACCCTGATATACCCACTCACCAACAGTATAGCTTCCTGAACCAATAGTGGTGATCTGATAGGTCTGATTGACTACTCCGTTAGAAGATACTGTATCCGTATTATACACGGTAGGATCAATGATTAATCCTACCTGACGATAGGCATGAGATACTGGTATTGTGCTATCTTCTGTATTGATTAGTCTGGAATTAATCAGAATATTACTTCCACCAAGTTCATATAGTGGGTCTGATCCATGACCTCCGGGAGGAGAAATAATAACCCGAAGATTGGCTCCAGAACCTCCACCACCAGATACGTTCGCATAGGCAAAAGTATATCCGGTTCCGGGATTGGTTACAGTAAGGTTTGACACTGTATTTGATGATGTATTTATAGAAGCCGTCGCAGTAGCCGAAGCTCCATCTCCACTTATAGTGACAATCAGATTTGATGCATTGGTAAATCCAATACCAGAATTAGATACAACAATGGCGTTGATGCCTCCGGGAATTGCTGCCTCTTGCACAGTCCACTGAGTTGATCCATCATTGTTGGCAAGTGTCTTGACCGGAATGTATTCACTGGTAGAGAACCTGAGTAGTTCCTGATCAGTCAGTGAATACAAATACTTCCAGACATATCCATCCTGAACAATAACCAGAGATGTATTGAAACTTATAGTAGATGGCTCTACTGTAGAATTTGCAGAATTATTATTAGCCAGACACTTGAATACATGGTTCTGAGAAGTAACAACATAGAACTTATTGTTACTATCATATAGATCAGGGTTCATGTCGTCGTATGCAGAATACTTGGTATTCGCTGTCCATGTATGTCTCGGAATGACATGTCTCATATCAGAGCCAGTAATCTTCTTGGCCCCGATCATATTGTTCCATAGTTCATAGTGAGTTGCTACGGAAGTATTTGCAGTGTTAGGAGCAGCTTCATTTGCCCATGCTCCTACTCTTCCGTATGTGAAGTATATCGAAGTATTAGGAGACGGCTCTGAAACCGCTTCCTTGAACTGTTCTGCAATACTTACTCTGAGATTATTGAAAGACGACGACATAAGATGATTTTCTCCGATTAATTATTTATGCCGACAGAAACATTACCAGACGTGTTTGCAATACTTCTGTTGTGTTTTACATAGAAATAGTTCGAATTGGCTACTGATGTAACGATGAATTTTCCATTTGATATATTGGAAGTGATCATTGCATTTGCAGTAGTGTTTCCTGTCATGAACTCTAGATGTACTGTGTTTCCGATAACCTGTCCATGAGAAGTCAGTCTGATCGACACGTTCCCGTACACTGATCCATAAGTTCCTGTCTTATACTTAATCAGGTCGTTTCCGTAATTTGTCTGAGACGCATACGGAGGAACAAGAAGAGTATTCGCTCGATCACGATCATAGAGAAGAACACCTGCGACTGTCCATGTGATGTTGTTTCCGACACCAAGTCCAATATCCGGTCGAGTTGCACCCCCATTTCCTGAGGCTGGATAGAGGTTAAGATTGTAAATAGTATTTGGGGCAGTAAACGATGCCCGTATCATTCTGTAGTCAGAACCGACATTAGATATTGCTGCCGTATTAGCGATATATCCAAGTCCGGCACCAACAGTACCAATACTTCCAACGACACTATTTGCCATGTCGTACCATACTTCTGCTCTATTAGAAAAACCTCCATCGCGCATGGTCATTCTCATCCACGGGAAATTACCCTTTCGAATGATCACAACCTGAGTATAGCTGTTTCCTGATATTATGGTGAGGGGACCGGCTCCAAAATATGTACCTGAACCTGTTCCTGTATACTCTGTGGCAGTATTAACATCAACTCCAAATGGAGTTGTCTGACCGGTGGCAGTACTTGCCGACCAGCTATATACAGATGGAAGATAAGGACCTTCAGGAGTTGCCCAATACTGAGTTCCTGTCAGTAGAGCAGACAAACCAATATTTGAAGTAAGTTGATCTGTTGTCACAACATTGCCATGAACATTCTGATCGGTCTTTAGATATTCACCAAAGAGCTTCATTCCTGCCGGATGTAGAAGGTCCTTGACGATCTTTCGGTATTTGTCTATTGACTCTTCGATGCGGATCACGTATGAATAGTTCTGGTAGTAGTCTCGATCCTGAAGGAAATTGAATGACGAGATATGACCATCATCATTCAGGTATCGGCCCGGATAGGTCACGTAACCCTGAACAAGTGATGCAATAGCATTAGCCGTTCCGTCCCCAGATGCTCTCAGATTGATAGTAGGAACCGATGTATAACCAGAACCTCGATCAAGAACAATAATACGCTCGACTGCACCGAGATTGGAATTGGTAATAGAAAATGTTCCTCCGTATCCCAGAAGATAGGTTACACCAATATTGGCACCAGAACCTGTTCCGGTTACTACATTGGTTGTTGGTAGATAGTCCTGACTGTAACCAAATCCTCCAAGTGGATACCCAGAGTTCTGAGTGAACCGAACAGCCGTAATAGAGCCATTGGCATCCACATTAGATACGTTTGCTGATGCACCAACACCATAACTGAATGGTCCATTATTGAATTCAATGGTGTTTCCTATGGCGTATCCAGTTCCACCAGAATTAATAGTGAGTTTTCCGAGTATACCGAGTTCCTGAATACGAGTATTAGCTACGATGCCAATACTCGGAACCGCAGTATAATTGTTTCCGGCAGTAATGATGTTTAGTGATCGTGCAGGGCCGGTATTGCTGTAGGTAAAGCTGGTCGAGAAACTATTGATAGTGTTTGAAGACACATTGGCCATGATCGTATTTGAGTAGGCACTGATGAGTGACACCAAGATATTGTATGAGTTTGGGTGAACCGAGCCATCGTCCAGAACGGTTGCAACATTTCCTGTTGCACCAGAACCTCCACCACCAAGGATCAGTAGTTCATCGGATACTCGAAATCCTGCGCCGCCTTCGAGAACAACCATTGAAGCAATGTTTCCGGTTGATACTCGGCCAACGATTGCTGATGCACCATTTCCTGTTGACGATTCAATAATGACCGGATCACCAATAGAATATCCGGTTCCTGCATTTGTCACTGTGATTGTATTGATCGTTGCTCCGAATACTTCAGATACCAATTGATGAGTTGTATTGGACTCAATATAGGTGGTAGAAATGTTCTCTCCATTCTCGAACTCACCTGAGATATTCGAAAGTTCTATTTCGTCAATAGTAGTTCCTGTATCATAGAAACGATCAACACTTTCAATGACTGCCTGTGCATTAGATGTCGCACCACGAATGCGCGTTCCTACATACTTTTCTAGTCCGGTAATGTCTGTATTCGATACTCCATCAATACTGGTATTGGTAATACGCAGAGACTTCTTGATATACCATTTACCATCAGATGCTCTCAGAACGTCCTTCTTTGGATAATAGAACTCGATCTCTTTATTGAATAGGGCTCTCATAAGGAACCGAGTTGCTTTCTCGGTTCCTTTGGCCCTGTATAGGTCCTTGGCTCTTTTTAGAATAGTCTTGCGATCAGTCAGAACATCAATCGGAAAGTCCTTGAGGAACTTACTGTAGAGATATTCGGCAAACTCATCTGTGGTTGAGTCAATGTCGGCAAGAGACCTAAGGCTCTTTGCTCTTTCTACAACCTTACCCTCTTCTGTATACTGCTCAAGATATTCAAAATAGGCTTCAAGAAACCTGATGAAATTTGGGTGATCGTTCCTAACAAAGAACGGAACCTGAGAAGTAATAAGAGAACTGATCTTATTATTTGTTGATGTCATACTTCTGGTACCAATGTAATAGAGATTGCAGATGCATCGTTCTCATCAATATCGAGGATGCGGTTTCTGATTGGTGTAATTATGCTGTCATAGGATACTCCGGAAATAGTTAGAGTATCTGTAGGGTATCTGTCATTGTCTGTTACTTCTGTTGGAAGAAGATTTACCAGATTGACTTCTCCGGTGACGTAATTGATTGTTCCGGCAGCACTATTGACAATGATCTTCTCACCATTAGTCTTGTAGTAATAGGTTCTGAGAACACCATTACGCGCCTCAAGGTTTACTCGACCAGATGCTCTTCGACCCGAATCAGAAACGAATTCGACTGTGGCCACTGTGTATTCTGAACCACGTTCATTTACTGTGACCGATGCGATCTTTCCGTTTACCACTCGTGCCGAGGCAGTCGCACCAGTTCCGTCACCGGTAATGACGACTGTCGGATTTGACTCATAATCTTCTCCACCATCAGTGATTTCAACCGAGTCAATTCCTGTAAGAGAATTAGGAGTATCTTCTATGAATACCTGCCTAGAAATACCTTCACTATCAAGTACAGATACAGATGGATACGAGAATACCTTGTCGTCGATCACACCTTTATAGAGTGGAAGATTGAAGTTGACAATATAGTTCTTGGTTGAATTCAGAGTGAGTGGAATACGCTTCTGAACCAGAACCTTGACCGCAGAACCAAGAATTGCCGGATGAGCATTATCTATAGCCTGCTGAAGCTTTGATAGTCTGAATGTACTTCCAAATGCTGTAAGGTCTCTGTCCTTATAGTCAATAACAGCCTGTCTGATCAGGTCTTTTATTTCCTGTTCGGTTGCTGTTGTTGCAGAAGTATTGTAGTTGACCTTGGCATTTACAAGTAGATACGTATATTCTGGATCAACAATTTCTGGAAATACTGTTAGGACACTTCTTGTCGAGATGATTTCATCCACAATACGAAGTTTTTCGGCCTCGGTGATTTCGTATCCGTCTCGCGGCTTGATCGAGATGAAGACCTTTCCGTATACTGGAGGATCATTTTCATCACCAGACCACACAGACAGTGTCTCTATAGATGGATAGTCGGACAACAGAAGGGTTTCATAGTCGGATACGGTAACGGCCCGGTTTTGGGCACTATAGGCTCTTGGTGCTCTATAACGTATCTGCTCAATGGTTTCTCGTTCTCCACCACCGGCCGCTGCACTCAGAGAGGTAACAACAATGTTACCTGAGTAACCACCAATATTGGATAGAACAGACCATGCATTAACACGATTTGACTTGCTTCCTGAGGTATCGAGATAATTGATGCGGACTATATTATTGTTGGATAGTGATTGCCCGATAACATCATCACCAAACTTCAGAGAATAGACATCGTCTTTCTCTGTTAGGAAGAACACCTTAGAATTTGCCAGAACTTCTGTAAGATCGTCTGCTCGTCCGTAAGTATGTGTTGTCGAGTTCGATGACGATGTCTGCACTGTTACGACAACAGTGTCCGTATCTACATTAGCAGATGGAATAGTAAACTCACTCTGACCCTGATCGACTGTATAGACAGCAGACATGGGTTCTCCCTGAGTGATCTGAACATTAGAGAACAGAAACGATCCATTAGCCTTTACGGCCGAAAGAGCTTCGGTTGTTGAAAATGTATAGACCTCTCCCTGATAAGGAACAGTCATGAACCGAGTATATTTTGGAAGAGTAAGAGTAGTTGCGGAATTATCTTCGGCACCTGATGGGGTTACTCGGACAGAAATATAGGCCTTGGCTCCGGTCGCACTTGCAGGAATGTAGGTAATGTGATTGGCATGAGAAGTAATACTTGCGCGTAGTTGAGAACTATCCAAGAACATTTCATTACCCACCATATTGAGATAATATCCCATATAGTGAGTATTGTAGGCCAGTATGTCCAATAGTACAGACATACCAGAACCTTCAAAGTCGAAGTCGGTAAACTCTGCCTGATTTTTCAGATAGTCTTTTAGGTTAGACTTGATACTGTCGAAATCAAGTTCTGATATTCTCAGAGATGTATTAGCGGTCGTCATCAGCGGATTCTCTCCAAAAATAGGGTTGTCTGGTACGGTTCTGGTCGATTGTCCACATAGAAGGCAATCTTGGCATTGTAAGTATTGTTATCAGGATCGGTCGTTACTTTTACTCCAATAAGTCGTGCCCTCTTTTCAAAGTTGTTAATGACATCCGCAATAGCATCCTGAAGATTTATTGCAGTGAAAGGACCGACATTATCAAATAGAAGTTGAATAGCATTGCTACCGATCTGGGAGCGGAAAGGTCTGTCGTAGTAATTTGTCAGTACGAGATTTCTTATTGATCGAGCTATAGCATCAGGACCTCTTTTACGAGAGATATCCCCGGTAATAGGATTAGCTATAAAGTCAAGGTCGATGTCAGAATAATCTCTTTCTCTGGTTACTATTGGCATATCTTGCGGTTCTCTTGGTAATTCTCTGGTTCATATATTTAGTCATAGCCACTTGACATTACCCTAAGCGGTATGATATAAGAAGACAACAGCGGAGATAATTCATGACCTATAAGACCTACGAAGTTCGCGTTCACAGTGATGGTTCTAAGTTCTGGTATCAGAACGGTAAGGTCCATCGAGATGATGGACCTGCTATAACGTGGTCTGACGGAGCCAAGCACTGGTATCAGAACGAGAAGCGTCATCGAGAAGATGGACCTGCATCGGAGTATCCGGATGGTTCTAAGTTCTGGTACCAGAACGGTAAGCTTCATCGAGAAGATGGACCTGCTATTGAGGGTTCTGATGGTACCAAGAAGTGGTTCCTTGACGGCATCGAATACTCCGAATCCGAGTTCCTAAAGAAGACCCGTCCTGTCAAGGAATACACTGTAGCCGAACTTGAAACCCTTCTAGGTTATCCGGTAAAGATCGTTAAGGAATAATGAAATGACCTATAAGACATACGAAGTTCGCGTCCATTCTGATGGTACCAAGGTCTGGTACCAGAACGGCAATTACCATCGGGAAGATGGTCCTGCCTTCGAGGGCGCTGATGGTACCAAGTACTGGTTCCTGAACGATCTTCTTCATCGTGAAGATGGGCCTGCTATTGAATATGCTGATGGTACCAAGAAGTGGCTCATTCGTGGCCTTCAGTATACCGAAGCCGAGTTCCTGAAGAAGACTAATCCTCCTAAGGAACTGACTGTGGCTGAACTTGAAACCCTTCTGGGTTACTCAGTCAAGATCATTAAGGAATAATGAAATGACCTATAAGACATACGAAGTTCGCATCCATTCTAATGGAGCCAATGAGTGGTTCCAGAACGGGAAGCGTCACCGGGATGATGGTCCTGCTATAACGTGGTCTGATGGAACCAAGGAATGGTTCCAGAACGATAAGGTCCATCGGGAAGATGGACCAGCGCGTGAATACCCTGATGGAACAAAGCACTGGTATCAGAACGGGAAGCGTCACCGGGATGATGGTCCTGCGCGTGAATACACCGATGGTACCAAGAAGTGGTACATTGAGGGCGTCAATTATACCGAGGCCGAGTTCCTGAAGAAGACCCAGCCGGTTAAGGAACTTACCATGGCCGAACTTGTAGCCATTTTGGGATATTCCGTAAAGATCATCATGGAATAATTGTCATGACCTATAAGACATACGAAGTTCGCGTTTATAGTGATGGTACCATAATTTGGCACCTAAACGATCTTGTTCATAGGGATGATGGTCCTGCTGTGGAAACCCCAAGTGGTAACAAGAGATGGTACCAGAATGATCTTCTCCATCGAGAAGATGGACCTGCATCGGAGTATCCGGATGGTTCTAAGTTCTGGTGGCAGAATGGTAAACGTCATCGAGAAGATGGACCTGCTGTAGAGTACCCTAATGGTGTTAAGTTTTGGTTCCAGAACGGAAAGCTACACCGAGAAGATGGTCCTGCTATTGAGTATGCTGATGGATCAAAGTCTTGGTACCTTGACGGCATCAGTTATAGTGAATACTGGTTCAAGATCAAGACTAAGACTAAGACTAAGACTATCACAAGTATGATAAAGCCTGTCGAACCAGACTATTGGAAGTTCTACTAAGAGTAGACGTATACGTCTGGTGACTTTCCAAGCGGATAAGTTTCTGGTGGAAAGTGAGGGAAGTTGTCTGCTCTGGCCTGATCCCCAATAGCACAGATAACTAACTTTCCGTTAATGTATACATTTCGAGTGCCGGTGACTGCAATCAATTCACCGGCACCATGACTTTCTGGATCATCTTCGACTGCCCATAGTTTTCCATTGACAAATACCGACGACTGCCCTATCACTTCCGTAAGGGCACCACAATATCTTTCGTCTCTGTCTCTGTGTGCTTGAGGCATAGTTAATGTCCACTATCTTGTACGTTAAGTGACTTAGTGTCTGTTCTACTGGACATTACGGATTGATATCCACTCTCTCGGAACCAACCAACGTTGCTGTTCCACCTGTCCATAGACGCATTGCTTCTGATGCACCTGCATAGAACTTTCCTCCGGCCGTAAAGACCGAGTTTCCGACTGTTCTTAAAGAGGCAGATGCGGCAGTAAGTTCAAATTTATCCGAGACCGCGACTGCCATATTTTTGGCAGCAATGGTCATGGTTCCGCCGACCGTCATATTCAGGTCGTTTTCTGTGTGAAGATCATAGCTGTCTGCTTTCAAGGTTGCTGCCCCATCAACGACGATGTTGTAGGCACCACTAACCTTGACGTATCCTTCGCCATTTATTTCAAATCCCATCATTCCATTCTGAGATACGAAGCGAACACTTCCGTCTGGCTGCATCTGTACAAGAGAACCTGATCGATGCTGAAGTGTAACCGACTCTGCTTCTTCATTGTCATTGAATTCGAGGATATGACCACTTCTGGTCTTTGTCACGACCTTATTGAGGATATTGTCTGATCCACTGTCTTCTCGACTGTCGCCAAGTCCATCAAATTCTTCCTTGGCATTTTTTTCTGAAATATATGTCATGTTCCAATAAATCCTGTCATATCCGGATGAGTTCTGTCTTCCTGTATGGCTCTGAGAGTAGTATTGATAACCTTACCAACTTCTGGTTTAAGTCTGCTTACAACTGCCGGAAAGTCTTCGACCTTATCAAATACTGTTCCGTCCGCATTACTAAACGATCCCATGAATGAAGTAAAGGCATCTAGTGCTGCCGAATAGTCATTTGAATTTGAGTTAGTAATCTGTCCGGTTGGTGAAATGGATATGATCTTATCTCCGAATAGTCCAGAAACGATTTCGGTAATTCCGGGAAGTTTGTCCATTCCGGTCAGGGATACATCACCCGACATGATGCGACTGATCTTTCCGAGAAGGTCGGTTATTGTGTCTGTACCCTTGAGAAGAGTAACTACTTCTGCCGTAAAGACTGCCGGATTGATTCTCATAATTTCTAATGAAGAAGTTTCTGAAGAATAGTTCTGAGTAAGAGCAACAACTGTCAGTAGAGCATCATGTACTCGATCAGGAAGACTTCCAAGAACTTCCTTGGTTCCTTCTTTTCCAAGAGTATCAAACAGGTCCGAAAACTTGAACTGTGATCCGGGAAGCTTGTCCAGAATATCGCTTGTCAGGGCATTCTCGGCCTGTGCCAGTGCGGTTCGTACTGACTTCATTTGAGGTATCATGACGCCATTGAGTGGGTTCTGTGTACCATGAGATGCAATACCAATGAGGTCTCGAAGAGCGAATTCACCTTTTTCGACAAGTTCGGCAACTTCCACACCTTTTTCATTGACTTTTTTCTGAATGTCAGGCGGAAGTCGTACACCAGTTCGGGGAAGCTCGGCCAGAAGATCACCGTACATTTTATTCCATGAAAAATTCCCCGGCATCTCTGAATTGCTTCGAAGTGTCGAGTGATAAGTGCTACGGATTGTGAACTGACCTGTAGGCCCCTGTCCGGTATCTATCTTAACCCGAACAAATTGACCTTTATCAAGTGCTCCACCAGAAGTTGTTGCAGAACCTAGAGTAGGAGGAAGTTCGGCCGGGCAATAGATCAGGTCATCGTCGGATACATTTGGTCCCCACAGATTTGGCACTCGAACCTTGTAGAGTATTCGTCCGTCTTCTTCTTTATAGTCAACAACCCATCCAAAGAACTCACGGTTCTCATTTGGAAACTTTGCATTATCGAACATGGTTTACTGTGCTCCTACTGCAACCGAATTAAATACACACTCGACGGTGGTTGTTCCAAAACCACCCAGACGAATGTTGTGGGTCAGATTAGCAATTAGATATCTTCCGGTTCCGAAGTTATATTTGTCGGCATCGTCCTTGGCATCAGGATTGCTGTTCGGGAATTTCACGTAAATGACGCGACCGACATTGAGGTTCGGGTTCCATGGAACGATCATTCTGAGAGCTATCTTGTCCTGCTCCAATAGTCCCATACGAGCCTTTCTTCTAGGCAAATACTTCTCGGATGCAATATCCTGACAGTCATCGGATGCAGAACCAAGATTAGTCAGACCGAACCATGGCGGCATTCCACACTTTGTAGAAGTAGGAACCATTCCCGGAACAGTAGAAAATACACCAATAGACGAAAAGTCCGGATTGATCATATGAATTTGTGAAAGAGCCACACCTGTCTCATCGACGCCATTCAATATATCCGAGAGTACGTCAAAGTCACAGGGAAATGTGTAAGTCATGATGTCATGCGGCATTGCATAATTTAGAGGAGTTGCTGCCTTGCCAGAGTAATAGAACTCGAATACCTCAGGAGACTTTGCCATTTTGGTAAGGCTCTTGAAGTTGTGTGTCGGGACATTTTCCGATCTGGTTGTCTGATAGGTCATGAAGTGAACAAAGGACGGATCGAGCTTGTTTCCGGCCAGTGCCATCTCTTCCTGTTGAGTAATGGCCTGAAATGGATGAATACCGGGTGAGAAGTAGTTCTTTCGAGGTCCAACATCTCCCTCAATATCAACAGAGGTCGCACCAATACAGTCACGAAGAATATCTCCGACGATCTTATCCGGAGTAGAACACTTCCATGACTTTGTTACGTATGTCTTGGCATCAGACAATAGAGACGGATCGCAGGCATCGAGAGTGAATTCTTCGACTTCGTAGTTGGTCTGTTCACGCTTGGATAGTCTGTATATTCTCTGAGTTGCAGTCATTCCGTCAACATAGGCAGCGCCGTCCGGTCGCGTCTTGTCTCCATACAGAACCGAAATGATTGGTCTCTTCAGGGAAATAGTCACATCTCGATTATAGAACTCATTGAGGTTCTTCACCCGTGCCGTATTAGTTTTACTCTGTACTGTTATCGAAGTCTGAAGTCCCGGTGTCATAAGACTTTCCGTCATATTGACTTCGGTTACAGTGATTTCATCCAATACATTACCATCAATTCCGGCAACTGACATGACCATATCAGTAAGATATTCGGCCGGTCCTGCCTTGACTTCATTTTCTGTTGTTGCCATATATTATAGGTCTCGTAGGTTAGGAGAAGTACTTATCTTTTTAATGCCTGATGCGCTGTTCATTATACTCAGGAACTCCTGTCGTATTCCTGAATAATACTCTGGCTTGATTAGCTTTATATTGCGTCGAGCTTCATTTGCATTGAACTCCCAATCGAAACAGCTTATGCGTTCCTTGTACGGAAAGTAGACATTCAGTACGCTTCCGGAGAGATTTATGGTTTCAGAAATAGTTGCTTCTGTCTGAAGATCAGGATCATCGTATTGTTCTTCGGATATTTCAAACTTACGAATATAACTCTCACCAGTTCCTGTATCATCTACTCGATAACACTTGAACCACTTTTTCCATGTGGTCTGTGCGGTCTCTAATGAGCCGTACTTTCCGACTATGTAGTTGTCAAAGTTGCGATTATTAAGAGGCCAATCGTATTGTGGATCGGTTATATTGTTGGTGAGAAGTATTAACCAGTGCGCTTCTGGTTCGTTATAGTATTTCTCTGCTAATATTTCAGGAGTATCACCATCTTTTACTGTATAGGTATAGTAATGGAATACTCTATCCAACTTTTCAACAAGAACACGCACCCGCACAAGCAGGTTTACGGGAAGTTGATATGTTGATGTCTGAACAGAATTCCGATTGATGTCATAGAACACCAATGGAAATTGATCGAAATACTTAGCCATTCAGAAGTCTCTTACCATCCGGAATATTCGATGTCTCTGATACCGGCTCTATAATGAAGTTTGGTATTTCATGAGCCTGCGCATAGTCCTCGGCTTCTTCTATCGAAGAAAATGCCAGCGGTTTACTTGGGGAAAACCCTGAGTATTCGTTCCATGTATAGAGCCACTTGTAGTCTCCCCATGCATCTTTCAATTTTAGTCCGTATTTACCTGCCATAGTTAAAATCCTTGTGCTATTCTGAGTTTGCTGTTGACTTCTGTCTCGATGAAGCGAAGCATTAGTCTGATCTGAACGGGATGACCGTCATGAAATGTAGAGTACGCTCCAGACGGCGCATAGGATACGTCGATCTGCTTGAGTACGCATGTATTTATTCTGGGGATAGCCAGATTTTCTTCTATCTGACCACTTTCATTTACGCGATAGAAAGTAAGATCAAATTCTGATGGAGCGAGCCAGAAGAACTGGAACATATTTGGTCTGTATTCTGGTGCGGCATGAAAGCGAATAGTGCGAATGATGTTTTCCACGTCTCGCGATTCCTTCTCATTTGCCGGAGAAAACAGAAAGTCAAATGCGAATTCACGCTGAAAGGTGTTGGCAAATAGAACTTCGACCTTTGGGTTTAGTGGTGATCCTGCGACCTTTGCCGAATTTCCTACAATGGCACCGAGTGAACTGATAATGTTTCCTACACCGGCACCAAAAACCTTGGTTGCTCCACCAACGGCCAGACCGGCACCAAACTTGGTTAGGGAAATGTTTTCGAAGTCATGGGCATCAGAAAAGGTAAGCTCTGAGTTTGGCATATAGAGGGCAATGGATTCTGCAATACGTCGAGTAAAACGCGCACGAGTTCCGGCACCACTAGCAAGTAGACCAAGTGACTGTGATCCTGCTGACCATGTCTTATCTATACCATATCTGAGGGCGTCTGTCTTCGACAATTCATTCGGCAGAACTTCATAGCTGAGGTTTGGTGCCTTATTGATATTGTTCATGATCGACGCTGTCTGAACATTGATATTCAGAACCATGAAGTGTCCAAGATAGTCGTTTCCAAGACCAGTAGGAAATACTCTGGTTTTGAAATTATATTTTGACTGTTCAAGGGTATTGTCATTGGGTAAATTAAGTTCTGGTGCTACCATTACCCCTGAATTTAGGATGTCATCCGGAAGTGCCATATAAATACCTGTAGTGCTGGAGGATTTATAGGTATTTATGCGAAACTATAGACAGGGTTACTTTAAACCAGAAAATCCAAAGAAATATCGCGGAGACCCAACAAATATAGTCTACAGGTCATCATGGGAAAAGATGGTCATGATATCTCTGGATGCAAACCCAAGTGTTCTGGAGTGGAGTTCGGAAGAAGTTATCATTCCGTACATCTCACCAATCGACGGCAAGAAGCACCGATACTTTCCGGATTTCTTTGTCAAGGTCCGAAGTCGAGAGGGAAGCATAGTCTGTCAGGTCTTGGAAGTCAAGCCAAAAAAAGAAACGATGGCTCCAAAGAAGAAAAAGAAGATCACCGAATCCTACATATACGAAGTCACTACATGGGGTGTAAATCAGGCCAAGTGGGAAGCTGCCACCAAATATTGTGCAGAACGTGGATGGGTATTCAAGGTCATCACCGAAGAGAACCTGAAGATAAGAGATAAATAGTTAGATGAAGAAAAACAAATACTCCGACAAGGAAATTAAGGACTGGTTTACAAAGAACGTCGAGGATGCTGCTGGCATTCGACGCAATATTACACGTCGATACGACAAGAAAGTATCACTACCAGTAATAGGTAAGATGTACTTCTACATCTATGATCCGAAATGGAAGGCCGTACTGCCTGTCTATGACAAGTTTCCCTTGGTTCTTCCTATTGAGCACTACAATAATGGGTTCCTTGGCATCAATCTCCACTTTCTTCCACAGAACGTCAGACGAACTGTTCTGGAGAAATTGATGGAGTATTCAAATAATGACAAGCTCAATAAGAGAACTCGTCTTGAACTTTCCTACAGACTTCTGAAGAGTATTTCGGTTGCGCCACTTCTTGAGAAGTGCATAAAGAGATACCTATACTCTCATGTTCGTTCCAGCATCATCGAAATATCAGCAAACGAATGGGATCGAGCAATAGAGCTTCCCGTTGCAGACTTTGTTGTCAAATAAAAGGAATACCACGAAATGGCATCGGTTAAATTCGACAACACCATTACAGATGCATCTCTAACCAACTTCCGTGCAATATCGGGCGCGGCAGGTGGTCCTGCTCGTTCCAACAGATTTATTCTTCAGGTACTTGGAGGTCCACCAACATTGAGCCTTGGAGTTCGAAACGATCTGTCCTTTCTCTGTGAGGCAGTAGAATATCCCGGTCGCGGCTTCATGTCAACAGACATTCGATACTATGGACCTAATTTCAAGGTTCCTTACCAGTCGGTCTATGAAGACCTGAACCTGACATTCATTTGTCGTGATGAGTTTCTGGAACGAGAGTTCTTTGACAACTGGATGAACATAATCAATCCAATAAACTCGTACAACTTTGAGTATCGGGACAAGTATATATCAACCATCAGACTTCATCAGTTCTCGGAGTATGCTCATGAAGCAAAATACTCCTTTACATTTGATCGAGCATTTCCAATACTAGTAAATCCACAGCCTGCGACATGGGCCGATGACAACTTTCACAGACTGACAGTGAGCTTTACCTATTTCAGGTGGCGTCGAGAAAATCTTGATCCGGTCGTCGCAGATTTCCTGTGGTCCGAATCCAATCTTGTTCCGGGGGTTAGCAATCGAGCCGATCAGCAGGGAACGCGACCAGATAATACAGGATACCTTACTGGTGGTAGTTTCTAATAGAAAGAGAAATAGAAAATAATGTTACCTGAAATCCAATATCCAATTATACAGCTTCCAGTATCTTCTCTCGGAAGAAAAGTTAAGGCCCGACCGTTCACAGTAAGAGAAGAAAAACTTCTTCTGATTGCTGCATTGACGAAGGATCAGGAAGAAATCATTTCTGTAACCAAGCAGGTCATTAATAACTGTCTGCTTGAACCTGTAGACCTCGATGCCCTGCCGTTCTTTGATATTGACATGATGTTCATTACACTTAGAGCAAAGTCGATTTCTAATACGACAGAAGTGCAGTACAAGTGTAAGAACACACTTTCGGATGGTTCTGTATGCCGAGCGGTTTTCCCTGTTACCATTGACCTTGAGAAGACCGAATTGGTTTCTTCTGGCCTATCGAACAAGATCGAACTCTCATCTAAATTGGGAGTTAAAATGCGGTATCCGACCTATTCTGAGATGAAGAGGGTATCCACCCTCAATGATGAAATAGAATTCATTTTGGCATCTATAGAGTATATCTATACGGATACTGAGATTTTTACTAAGAAAGACTACACTCCTGAGCAGTATTTAGAATTTGTTCAGAAGTTGACAACAAGCCAATACAGTAAATTATCGGAGTGGATAAGTAACTTTCCGAAGTTTGAAATTAATACTTCCGGGACCTGTCCGTCATGTGGCTATGTACACTCCATCAAATTCAGGGATTTTCAGAGTTTTTTTCGATAATGCTCGGGCATGACAGTCTGGAGAACTTTTACAAGACAAACTTCAACCTCATGCAATTCCATAAGTACTCTCTAACCGAGCTAGAAGAAATGATGCCGTGGGAAAGAACACTCTATATCGATCTACTGAAAGAACATATACGAGAACAGAATGAAAAAGATCGTGACAGACGAATGCACAACCGAGGAAGACCTTAATGGCCAAGTTCCAAAACCTTACCGTATCCTATAAGGATATAGCGGCAAATCCTCTTCCTGATAAGCAGCAACTTGCTACTGCTTCTCTAGGAGATATTTTGTCACGTCTTCCTACTCCCGGCCAGAGATCACTACAGTTCCCTAGATACAGTGACTACACCAGTTCAAACATTTCCGGTTCGGCCACAGAGACATCGTCTTTAGGAGGCTCTGGAAGTCCTCTTGTTCCACCTACTCGTGGAAATGTTCCGGCCGGAACAAATCAGCCTCTTGCCAGACCACAGGTCTCAACTGCCGATCTTATTCCGGCCGGGCTCATTCCGGGACCAGATGGAAAGCCGATGCGTGTCCCTGATCAGAAAACGACTACGCGACGTTCGGGGGGAGCATTCAAGGATCGAGCGGCGATGGAAGCATATATTCAGGAAGCTGCCAAGGTTCGAGGAATTGACCCAGAAGTCGCCATGAAGCTCTATCGTGCCGAAGGTGCAAGTGGACAGGGTCCAAGTCTCCAAAGCCTTGTTCAGAGAAACGGAAAAGGATCAGTGAACGGATATGAGGATTCTCATGGTCCATTTCAGCTATATCGCGGTGGTGGTCTTGGAAATGACTTCGAAGCAAAGACAGGGCTTAAAGTAGATGATCCGGCCACATTCAGGCAGCAGATCGACTTTGCTTTGGATTATGCGGCAGTAAACGGTTGGGGACAGTGGTCGGCTGCTCGGTCTTCATTTCCGGACATGAGGTACGGTATTTCTGTTGATGCGTCACCACAAGGAATTTCAGAGTTTGGTTCCGAAGGGGAAGACATCGTCACCACAGAACAGTTACAGACCGCATTTGATCAGAACATAGAAACAGCCGATCCTCTCTATACATCAAAAGACGGTTCGTCATCTGACCTGATCCCGGCTGGTGTAGCAGAAAACGACGCTATCATTAATCCTGAACTTAGAGTAAATCAGGTTCAGAAAGAAGTAGCTGCTGTACGTAAGGGTGATCTTGATCCTGATCTAGCGAATACTTTAGCACTGTCCGCGCAACGTACCTCAGAAAACACAGGTAGAAATCTATCATTTCGGGTAACTTCTGGTGGACAGAGAATGGCTGGAGCAGAAGGCGCGACTGGAACACATGAACATGATGATGGTGGCGCAGCAGACTTTAATATCATAGAAACGCTTGAAGATGGAAGTACACGAGTACTTGACCCCCGAGTTCCGGCAGATAAATTGATTATAAATCAGGCAGTATATAACTTCTCTAGTGCGGGTGGAAGATCAGTAGGTTCTGAATACATGTCTGATCCAACTAAACTTCATTTTGGTATATCTCGTCATAATCCTGCGGCCTATGCCGGAACAGACGACTTCAAAGAATCATTCGAGAGTGGTCGCTCGTCTTTTCTAGAAACAGCCAAATCAAATAACTTTGATCCTGATACTGGATATCGCGATGTATATCGAATGGAACGGGAAAATAGAATTGATCAATACAATAAACAGGCAGAACAGATAAAGACAAATCAGGACACTGCTGATGCGTTAATTCCTCAAAACACAGACAATACTATTCCTGATGATAATACTGCTCCTATTCCTGAAGCAACTTCGAATACATCTTCGAATAACACTGCTCCTATTCCAGCAAAGAAGACCTCATTAACCGAAATGGTTCATGGATATTCTGCTGCTGCCGGTGGAGCAATAGTAAATGAACCATCCATGATCATATCAGAAGATGGAAAGAAGGCAACAAGAATTGCAGAAACAGGCCCGGAAAAGATAGAGGTTATTCCTCGTCACAGCGCCAAGGATGTATCTCAGCAGCCGTGGCAGGAAATACGTGATCCGGTCGAGAGGTCCGAGGTTGTTCAACAGGCCGAGCAGCAGGTTCCTGATAAAGAACAACAGGTTCCACAAATGAACCCAAATTTTGGAGCACCACTTGACAGACCATCTGGTTCTTTTCGTGAAGTAATGAAAATGCCCCGCGTGACCCTATCTGCCGGAAAGGCTTATGCAGATGCAAAGTTTGTGGACCGGTTTAACAAGGCAGATGTTGATGGAGATATGGGAATGGTCTATGTGGATCGAGGATACGTATGACATCACTTCAGGATGTAGTGCATATTCCTGTCCACGTCAACCAGAGCAAGGTCTTCTGGGTCGAGTAGTCGCTGAAGGATTAGTCGAGCATTTGTTATATCGAATCCGGCACTCTTGACGTTATAAACCCATTCCTTTGGATTTACACTTCGACCCTTTGGAATAAAGGACAGAACATCTTCTACAGTCGGCTTTATCATTTTCACTTCTCTTTGTTACAAAGTAGTAATGGGTAGGAACGCTTCCTACCCATTACCTCATACACTATTTATTCGTCGTCTGCAAGGTCCTTGAAGAGGGATGTTACGTCACCCACATCTTCGTCACCGGCAGTATCCCATGGAATACTATCCGCTACCTTTGGTGCCGCAGCGGCCGGGGTAGGAGCAGCAACCTTTGGAGTTCCGCCTAATACATAATCTAGCTGCTTCTTAAGCTCATCGTATGTCTTGAACTTATCTGCTGCAACGATATCCTTCAGTGAATATGTCTTGTTCCATTTTTCAAGGATCACGTCAACATCATCACTGATCTTGCTTGGGGTTTCAAACACTGATGCATCATAATTCGGGTAACCACCATCACCCTTGCGTCGTCTCAGTCTGAGGTTTGCACCTGTTTCCGGGTCAAACGGATTGACCTTTGGATCACCAGCAAATTCTGGCTTCATTGACTGATTGATCTTGTCGAAAATCTTCTTTCCATAACGGAACAGGAAGACCCCGCCCTCATTTTCAGGATGCATTGGGTCAGAAATGACCAGAATGTTGGAAATGAAGTTGAGCTTACGCTTCTGGGCACGAGCCTGTTTACGGCCCGGAGAATTGTCGTCCGAAGACTCGTTCCAGAGTGCGGAATTAAGGTCACCTACAGGGTCTCTCTGTCCGAGAGTACTCAGTGAGTTCTCAATATACCACTTTCCGGTTGGTCCTTGGAAACCATGCGTAAAGAGCTTTACGAAGGGGAGTGCGTCGTCACCATCGACTGGTGGGGGAGGAAGGAAGCGAATAACGGCCTGACCGTTACCTGCCTTGTCTACATCAAGCTTCCAGTATCTCTCTTCATCGGCAGCAGCATCTGATGCCTTTGAAGTGTTCATCTTATCAATTTCCTGAGTAAGACGATCAATGTCGTAGCTAGTCTTCTTGAGTGTAGTAAAACGTTGATTCGAAGTTGTCATTTGTTCGGTATGTCCTTAGTATATTACGGTTTGTTCACATACTCATAATCAAGGTGCGTATTGTAACATCCCTGTATCGAGATGTCAACCTATTTATACGACGCCACGTGAACTTTTGTGAGTTCGGTGATTTTTTTGGTGTCGTAGCTTCCGGCCATAAAAGGTCGGAATTTCATCATACGAAATGACAGGTCTGTCCATACAGGAATGCCTGCCAACTTTTCGTCGAATTTTTTGGAGAAGCCAATGAGATTGTCAAGGACAATCATTACTTCAAGAGATATTTCTTTTCGTAGAAACAAAATAAGAATGTGTGGAAGAGAACCATCGGTTGGAACTCGAAGTGCAGACTTAATGTCTCCAATGACTTCGAGTGCACTTCCGTAGTGATAGGTGAAACCTTCTATGATCTTTCGATAGGCAAGATACTTCAGTTCTGCCTCTGGCCGAACGGCCCCTCCAACCCATAGTGCAGGCTCATCTCTCATCAGTACCGCCAGATATTCCGGAATAGAATACTTGATGCGAGCAAGCTTCTGAAACTTCATGATGTCCTTTCGGGCATCAAAACTTTCCTTTGATGCCCGAACTTCACCATTATACTTGAAGTAGTCGTAGGTTCCGGACGAGAAATGGCTCTTGACTGCCAGATATGCCTTATAGGCCTCGAATGCAGTTGTCATGGATTTTTCCATGGCTTTTTCGATTTGGACTTAATACGAGCCTTAATTTCATTGAAGTAAGGTTCTGTAATATAGAGAGTATCATTTACAATGAATGCAGGGACAAGATCACATGTATTATCAAGAAGCGCTTCGATACTCTCCGCATAATCATCGACAGCAATATCCATATCTATGAAATCATCGATCTGCACCACGATTAGATTACTACTCTTGGAGAGCCGTCTTGCTTTTATTGACTTACCAAGAGTCGAACCAATCCATCCCTCAACTACAAAAACATCTGTTGGACTAACAGCCACATTAGTAGCTTTGTACTGGTCGCAGATCGATATATACTGGTTCGACCATGGAGACAGAGCAACAATGGTATTTGGTGCCGTATTATCGTCGTATAGATTTCCTATTAACATCTTGTCCAAACCGGGACCCATAAAAACAACATCGTTCCAGTTGTCATTACGTTTTGCAAAGAGAAGCTTCACATTTCTCTTGGCATTGACGAAATTTGTAATTTCTTCTGGAGTGAACATGATCTTAGGTCCTAGATGGTTTTACAGGAAGCTTTTTTGACTTGGGTTTCGGTAATAGATGAAGCTCCTCGGCTTCTCTTTTGATCTTGGCTTTGATCGAGCCTGACACCAATTGAGCAGCTACTTCGGGCTCCATACCGAGAGATTCGCAGTATAGTATAATTGCATCGGTATAGCTAGTCTTTTTTTGCGCTACCAGAATTTCGATGTTGAGTGTGAATTCTGTAATTTCGGTTTCGGATGCCATTTATCTTCCTTTCACGCAGCTACCCAGCCACGATCAAGAAACTTCTTGACCCGAGCCGCGTCAGGACCACTCTTATTGAGGATCAACTTCTTGCGCTGGGCAGCGCGAAATGCTTCTTCGGTGAGAGTGAAAATATTATGATACAAATACATGGTAGTGTGAATGAAGTCAAAATCAGCCACGATATTTTCAGGACTTTCATAGCTGGTATAGATGACGTTATACTTTACCTTTTTATGGGTCCCACCAACATAATCGAACGTCAGAAGGTCGTGTTCATGAACTTCGGTGATGAAAGGATTGGTCGGGCTGTTCTGGTACTTCTTGTCTATTTTCTTATTTTCGAAAGTTTCTGTAATATAAGAATTCCTGTAGGAGTTCTGTCTTGCAAGGAAGTATTTCGTGAGTATTTTGATATCCTCGGCATCTGAATTGAGTACGTAGATATCAATATCCCTAGGCTCTTCTTTATGAAGAAGAGATGCAAACATTCCACCTGTATATACCATACGATCCATAACGGACGCTATGGCGGTTCCGGTTAGTCGATACTTATCGACTACGTCTGCCTTGATTTTCAGAATGGTTGTTTTTTCGCTTGCGGTAAACATTGTTCCTCTGGATGAAGTTCTTTTCTCAAGACAGAGAGTACCCTGTCGAGTTGCTGTTGTCAAGAGATATTTGATGGGAAGCGGCCCGTTCTGTTTCAAGGTGGAGCCATACCCAAGAAGTTATGCAGCTAGTAGTGCATAGTCCTTCTGAGCAACGAAGTTATCGTTTGCGTTTGGAGGTTTTGTTGCGTTTAGTAAGGTCTTTGAAGTTATCTCTTGATCCCGAAGGACTACACTTACCAACCAGCTTCCACGGTTATAGCTGAAAATATATCTGATACCACATCGATCCCTTTCATCCCCATAAAGTTTTTGGTGGAGATGTTGGCATATGATAGCCAAGTCTGTCAATACCTTCTATATTCTCTACGTCAACTATCAACCGCTATCCGTTGATAGTATTCCATTTTTCTTCCTCTGAACCATCGACTACATCAGAAACATACCACATAGAGTTTGGTATGTCAATCTAAATTTCCTCTCAGAAAGTGATTTTTCGGTAGAGGATGATCCTGTATTCCGTCATGAACCAATCTGCCATACCAGTGATGTAGAATAGTACTCTCATCACCACTGTCCCCATTAATAAACTTGTTCGGTCTATACCAGAATTTAAATTTTGCATCTGGATGCAAAATCATTTCGTATTCTTTGGGGTTATGAGTAAACTTTTCGGCATACACCCCATGAGTTCCCTCCGGGAGTTCTATGTGTACAATATGCTTATTAGTCTTTGGAATGTATCTTACTTTTCCCCAGTTCTCATCTTTGCTTTGATGCACATGATTACCACTACTGTCTAATATAGGCATGCGTTTTGCAAATCCTTCGGCCACATGATGCATCAAACTTACTGAAGTAAATGCAGGATTTACCATATGAACAACATTACCGAATACTGGTAGATTTTCTGGGTTTATTTTGATACCACTGTATACTTTGGTTTCGGCATCCAACCTATTTTTACTTATAGCACTCTTTATCTTTTCTATACTAGAAAGAGTGCTATTTTCTGGTGATCTATTCAGAGTTCCGTAGAGATGTCTGTTTATTTCGTAGTAGTCAGGTCCTGTATATTTCGAGACATGATCAACTTCTTCTTTTGTTAGGTTATTGTAATTTTCGTATAACTTTGAATGAACACTCATTCTGTCGGAATGAGGTAAGACTTCATCTTCTGTTTCAGACAGTTTAGGTATATCTTTACTGTACTCAGTCCAATCAATACCGGAAATGGTTTTATGAACTTTATCGTATGAGTCGTATACTCGTCTGGGAGGAGGAGCAGGTTTTACTCCGGCTCCACCTTGAAGGGGTAATTCAAGCTGCGTCTCTTCTTTTATCGAAGAGGGTTCGTCAGAAGTATTCTTACCAATGAATACTTTAGAATAAGGTGGTTCTTCTTCTGGAGGAATCAATCCACGTTTCGTTTTTACTAAGCGAGTATAGTATGATACTTCTTTTTCAGAATCATCGTAATTTTTCTTTACTGTGTTCTTGAACTTTTCTACCATCTTAATATCCTCGTTTCTTATTAGCAGCTTCGGCCCATGCCCTGTGAGCATTTTTGTATGCCTTCTGAACATCACCATTATATCCGTGGTCTCTGGCTACGATATGAGAAGTTCCATCAGGATGCTGAAATAGACCAAGATTTTTTATTGACCTGTAGTCGTGTGGTGGAGAGTAGTATTCTCTCTGATGATTGAGGAACCTCTGTATTAGAGGATGATCGAGTAACTTTTTATGATCTTCCTCGCCTTCATCTGTCATAGGCCAATGCTTCCCATGATCCTTATTCCACTCTACAGTGAGTGCTTCAGAAAATTGATCATGAGAGATGCCTTTAGGAAAGTCTGGTGTGACCGTTGTTTTTCGGAATGACGACGCAGTCAGATTATCTGCGTGACCAATATGAGACCAGACGTATCCGTGGGGATCACTATCAAATCGAGGAGGAAATATACCATCTTCCTTATTGGAAGTAAAGGAACCATCTTCATTCTTTGTTAGAACATGATATCGACTTCTGGAATAGTAGTCGCCATCTTCAACTCGGTTCTGAAGTTCACCAAGGGAATATCCATCGTGCTCTTGTCGATTGTGATAGGCATCCATTGGTGACTTTATGGCCACTTTCATTCCACTCGCAACAGAGGCAGGAACCCCATCCAGATTTATTCTGTGGGGTTCCTGTATTGGAATGTATAGTCGAGAACTACCCTTTGGAGTATTCCCTGCAATACCTGTATCCTCACCGCGAGAAGTAATAGACTTGATCGTATCTGCGATCTGTGTCTGCATCTTCTTTGTCGATGGTGCCTTACCACTAATAATGGCCTTCAGATCAGGATGAAGTTGCTCATGGAGAACATACTTCGTGAATTCTCCAAATGTGATCATGGAGTGATATCAGGCCTTTGCAGCCTGATCCTCCTGAGCCTTTTCAAATTCCTTCTGTCGCTTGGCATGCCATGCCCATGCGCCGAAGAAGCCTGTTCCGGTATTCGGACCTTTTTCTTTAATGAACTCTGCAAATTCCTTTTTGTACGTATCTCTGTTCGTGGTCATGTGGTAAATCTCGCTGTTGCTCTTTCAAAGTTTCCATTCTTTCTTTTGGCTGAGAGGACATTTCGTTTACTCGGTTTCAGTTCTGTTTGGAAGGGTGATTCTTTGTCATTATACTTTAGTTTGCCACCAACTTCGATTTCGTCACCTGCTTTGGCATCCGAAGTGTCATTGGTGAATATCAACTTAGCAGATTTTCCGTCATGATGCAAGATAGAATCTTGCTTAAATTTTGATCCTGCCAACTTTGCATGAGCCAGAAGTTCATTTCCGGCATCGTCTCCCGCCGCCTTGGCGTGAACGATGATAGACTTTTCCTTCTGGCCCTCATAGTGACCCTCGGCCTTACGAACTCCATATCCTCTTTTCAGAAAGTAGTTCGTAAGTTCTGAGGTCTTATCCTTGATTTCGTCTTTTTTCATATTAGGTCTGGTTGCAGAAATTGCAATGAAGTGACGATTTTCATTTGAGAATTTCTGCATTCTTGCAAGAGGATTTCCTTCTTGAAGACTAACAAATTCATAGAACTTTAGCATGTGATTGTACTTCCTTATAGTAGAAAATTGATATTCTTTTCATCAAGGTATTTAGTACTTTCGATTAGATAGTCTCGAACCAGACCAGATCGAACAATATCATTCTCATCAAACTCGATCTGCTCAAAGTTGTTTAGTCTCTTTGTTATCTCGATGAAGTGTTTGATGCCTGCCTTCTCCTCGTACTTCTTGAGGTCTGTCTGGCGGATATCTCCACAGAAGATGATCCTCGAATTATCTCCTACTCGTGTCATTATAGTATTGATTTCAGCAAAACTGTTGTTTTGGAATTCATCTACGATAATGATTGTATTATTGAAAGTCATTCCTCTCAAAAATGAAGTAGAAGTGAACTCTATCAACTTCTTTGCTTTGAGTATATTATAACCCTGTCCATTAGAGAACAGATCATCACATATCTCGATGTATGGCTCTTCGTATGCTCGAATCTTATCCTTGATAGAGCCCGGCAAAAATCCCATGTCACGGGCAGGAACTACTGATCTGATTATAACTATTCGTTCATATGGAGACTGTCCAGATAGAATTTCTTGAAGTGCCAGATACATGGATACGAATGTTTTTCCAGTTCCTGCATCTCCTCGAAGCATTAGATGAGCCCCTGTATTGTAGGCCTGAAATGTTCGTTCCTGATTTATGGTCAGAGGCTTAATGGTTCTGAGATTAAACTGTGGCGCAGGTTTACGTGTAATACGTGTTCCTGTATCGTCAGTCTCATTGTAGTCAAAACCCTTCTTGATCTTTCTAGACATAGTGTCTCCTATAAAAGTAAAAAAAGACCGACCTTGTTTCCAAGGTGGTCTTCTTCCGGTTTGTTTAGTTTTGCGTAGTCTGTGGTTACTTATTACTTGGTACCCAATTTAGTTCAGCTTCTACAACCTCGGCGGTAACTCCATCTGGTTTCCAGTATACAGAACCAGATGAGTTGATGATATTGGCCCGACGAGTAGCAGCGGATTTCTGAACGTAAAACCGATTGCTGTCGTATTTATCACCCCAACTTCCGTCAGTGAGCCGAACAGCATAGACTTTCGAATAATTTTTCTTACTGATACCATATGACATACTAATGTTCTCTCTGAATAGTCCAGCGTTTCTCTAGCTTGTCTCCAAGCGGGTTTGATTCCTTGATACGACCAAGTACGTACTTGGAAAAGTCTGACGGTGGCTTGGTTACACCAATTCCAACAGGATCGACCAGATTAAGTGTCGTCAGAAGCTGTTCAATGTCAGGATTTTCGATTAGGTACTTTTCCTTGGTAGAAATAGACATGAAGTCTTGGAACTCTTCTCCAGTCTTCTTGTTCTTGAAGTGATATGTGGGCATTAGTTATCCTTTAGGAAATCGGGTGGTTCCTGTCAAGGCCCTTTAATGATTTTGACAGGAAAACCCAGAATGGTTTCAATTTCAGAAATAGTTAATTCATAGGGGTTCTTAATCGACTGAACCTTCCTCAGGAACTCAGCTTCAGTATACCTAGTGCCGTCAAGGTACCAAGACTTTGATCCGTCAGCATACTCAATAGCAGGTCCATCTTCTCGATGGAGAAGACCGTTCCTGTACCAGCATTTGGTTCCCTTAGCACCCTCTACAGCAGGACCATCTTCACGATGACGCTTCCCGTTCTGATACCAGTACTTGGCTCCATCCCTGTAAACGCGAACTTCGTATGTCTTATAGGTCATATTACTTACTCAGTGATTCGAGAAGGAAGGTCTGACCGGGCTCTACGTTGATATAGATGTCGATGACCTTATTGGGGCCGCGCCATGACCGAACACGGATGCGCCTGGTACCTGCCTTAGCCTTATAACGAATAGTCTCTGTAGGCTTCTCTGCTGCCTCTGCCTTCGACGTGATCATGCCAGTAAAGGGAAGAGCCAGAAGACCGGCCAAAAAATTACGCTTGTTCATAGTCTTACAGTCCAATCTCTTTGAGATATTCGTCTGCCTGACGAGAGACAGATCGTTCGGTTAATGGGTTTCCAGAACCAACAAGCCGCAATCGGGCAGCATCTACTGGCTCTAGTACGAGTTTCCAGTTGACGATATTTCGTCCGTTCTTTGTTGTCGTGAACACAAAGCCGAGCTTCTTCAGTTCAAAGATGTACTTTGAAGCATACCCGGTTGCATACGGAACAAGTGCGTCAATTTCTGCCGGAGTAATTTCTCCATTGAGAGGAACGGCAGAAAGTACTTTCAGATGAGGCGGAATGCCGCCTGCTTCTTTCTTACGAGGCATTGAATTACTTCTTGCTCGATGAAATCTTCGACCCGGCCTTGATCGTTGACGTTAGAACGATCACTGCCAACCAAGTATAGAAGTTGGTCGGAATAGTCAGGGCAGCACCGAACAGAACGTTCCATGCCCAGATCACAAAGATTGGCCAGAAGATGACGATCAGAAGCCCCAAGATGATGATTGAAATCACTGTAGCCGCGTCTGCATTGTTGTTCATTATATATGTTCCTTTATTTCAAATTTGGATGTTGATGAATTAGTTACGCCAGTAGAACTGTGCACGGAAATCTTCCGCAACAACACGATCTACATTTTCGTTCCAGATGCGGGTGACTTCGGTCTTGGGAAGAGCAGCGGCCAGAAGCCGAATTTCTGACATTTCCCTTGACCCACGCCGATAGGAATTCGGATCGTCCGAATAACCATAGGTCAGGTCATGGTACCGGACCAGCCGCTCGAAAGTCGCAAGAAGCTGGTCCAGAGGAATGTCGGGGTTCACAAGGCTCATATCGGTTGTTCCTTTCTTTCTGAAATAGTTGTATCAGACCGAACGAAGAATGTCAAACGTTTTTTAGATAGATGTACTTAGTATCTTTGAAGTCCCTTACGACGAAACCCAAGTTCAACCGATTAAGTTCTTCCTCGAAATATATCCAGCTTTCTAGAAAAGTTGGGTCCTTTGCATTTGCTATTAGTAAAAGCTCATCGATCATTCGGTCGTTCGTGAGTTCGACGATTGGATAATGTCCTGCCTTAATTAGGACCAGAAGCTGGTTCAGAAGGGACCGAACGGCAACATCCATCTCGGCAGCTTCTTTCTTGAAATCTTCCATAGAAAAATTCAGACGGGCCTCAATGGAAGTTCTGCCTAAGTTAAACATAACCCGGTTCATCTCACGGAGACTACCACTATAATCAAAATCGGTCATTAGAAGTCACTTTCATTGTTCGAGGGAAGTACTAGCCTGATGATGTAAACGGATTCATACTCGTCGCCTATATCAATATGCAGTTCAAGTTTTTCACCAAGGTTCATTTTCACTTCTCCAGAATGTAGGGCTTGTCCCACTTACCGATATTGACATCGACGTACCAGCCGACATCGAAGTAGTCAGACTGAATATCCGAATTGTTGTGGTTCCCCTCATTGAGGATGTCGAAGATAGCTTCAAGAAAATCACTAGCATAATCTTCATTATCAAAGTGTCGCTGCCAGTGATAAACGTTAATCGAAATATACGTCTTCGCCGGAACCTGCGGCATTGCATTCTCATTGAAATTCTTGATAAAGTCAATCTTTCCGGACTTGATGGTCAGAACTACAGTGGAGTGATTGTCAACGGACAGAGAACCCTTCAGACCGTACTTCTTGAGTACTTCCTTGATCTTCGGAGCGGTCTGTGCCTTACGTTCCTGCGAGTAGTATGCCATAACGAAAAATCTCCTGTTGATGATTTCTTATATCAGAGAGGGTAAAGATCGTCAAGTGTTTTCCTTGTCGATCTTTACCGAGTAACCTAGAAGGGTCTCAAGTTCGGCTACAGTCAGTTCCTTGACGATCTTTACTGAGTAACCCAGAAGCTTCTCGACTTCGGCTACAGTGAGTTTCTTAGGAGGATTGGTCTTCTTCAGGAACTCGGCTTCGGTATAATTGACGCCCTCAAGGTACCACTTCTTGGTACCATCAGCACCCTCTACAGCAGGACCATCATCCCGATGGAGAAGATCGTTCTGGTACCATTCCTTACCTCCATCAGCATACTCAATAGCAGGACCATCTTCACGATGAAGATTACCATTCTGGTACCAGTACTTGGCATCATCACTATAAACATGAACTTCGTATGTCTTGTAGGTCATTTCAAATCTCCTGTTGATGATTTCTTATATCATAGAAAAGTCTGGGTGTCAAATATTAACACCCAGACCCTTAAGAATATTCCGCTTTTCACGAAGAACAGTGTCACGAGCGCGCTCGGCAAGTTCAACGTAGTTGATAACACGAGCTTCGGTCCGCTCAAGATATTCGGTCTTGATCCATGCAACGTTCTTATACTTCTTCCAAGAAGAGCCAGACTTGGTCTGGATCACTTCGTGCTCATCGTCCAGAGGAATAGCACCGAGAGTAACATTGCCACCACGGTAGCTAAACTGATCAGGACGAGAAATGATGTGGGTCAGAACACCCTCGAAGCCAAAGTTCTTCCGACCACGGATCACCTTGACGGTGTCACCAACTTCAGGAACCTTGGCCTTTGATTCGGCTTCATAGACCAGACCCTTGAACTCCACATCGGTCAGGTAATCGATATAGGCCTGAACGACTTCCGGAGTAGCATCCTCGGTCCCGCTGATAATCCACTGAATCTTCTTCGGCTTCTGAGTGGTCGCGTCCCAGACCAGAGCATACCGGGCAGTCTCCCAGACATCGGACATGACCTGAACGGTCTCACTGCCAACGTCAAGAGTAGCACCAACATATTCGGTACGCTCCTCACTAACGGCAGGAGTGTAAGCGGTTTCAGTCCAAGAGGAAGGAACAGTAACTACTGAGTGAAGGACAGACATTCGGTATCTCCTGTTGATGACGCTAACTTAGCGGATCAGAGGCCGGTTGTCAAGCACAAAAGTAAGAATTAATCGTCGTTTTCATCTTCGGCATCAAGCGTTCGGATTTGATTGTCCTGATAGGCTTTGGCCCAATTATTGATCTTGCGTTTAGGTGACGCAATTCGGTTCAGGGCATCCTTCTTCTGATTAAAGAAGTATTCATCGTATCCAAAAGTACTCTTCTGGTTAGGAACGTTTTTCTTGTAGCGCATTTCCTGCTCAAGTTCTGATAGTAATCGTTTCGGCTTCGATGGTTGGTGCCGGAGGAAGAAGGTCTGGAAATGCACTGGCAACTATTCTATATGACAGTCCGTACTCGGACAAGTCCTTACGAAACATTGCTGCAAACACAGCCGCTTCATCCTTTTCCATTGCTTCAAGCATCTGGATCAGGATTTCCTTTCGGCGCTGTAAAGTTAGATCGGGACTTGCACGTTTAGAACCCTTCACAAATAGATAGATACGAGATAGCTCTTTCTGGATATTGGTGTAACCCATTCCAGCAGGAACATCATCCGGTTTGTATTCCGGTATATCTTCCTTAGGAATAACCCAGAGGATGTTCGGATGATATGCACCCTGAAGCACTACTGCCACAGACGGATCAATCCTGTTTCCTTTTTGGAGGATAGCAATCTTTTCGGCTACTGTCAAGGCCTTTCGAACCTCGGCAAAAACCTCACTTACATTTTTCAATTAGAAGTCTCCTACTTTTTCTAGCAGGCCAGAAAGGCCCTTGTCAAATACGTAATTCATTAGTTTCTTTTTGTTTCCTACTTCAACCGTACTGTATTCATTAAGAATAGAGTTACTAACTTCGACCGGAATATAGTTAAAGTCGATCAACATTCTGTTTCTGGCGAAGTTGCGTCGAAGTTCATCTGACGTACAATAGTCTTCATGGTTCTCATGGGTCACCCACTCTGTCAGATTTTTGGTGGTAAGGGACTTGGACCGGCCCTCGGTGACGTATATATCGTCTCTGGTGAGAATATTAGGAATGCCGTCATCTTCGTCACCACGGATAATATGTTCCCTCAGATATGCGTCTGGATCGTCTACTTCAAGAAATCCTTTTTTCTTAGGTGAAAACTGTTCTACCTGTGGGTATTTCTGAAGCTGAATAAAATCCATGTCCGAAGATATTATCAGGGTTTTTCTTCCGGCATTCGATGACATTTTTGTCAGGACCGCGATGATGTCGTCACCTTCGGCTTTGTCCACGTCAATGACTTTGTACGGGAGAACTCCAGAGAATTCTTTCTTGAGAAGTGTAATGGTATTGTAGATTGTCGTCCAATCAAACTTGGACTTCTGGCGCTGTTTTGCTCGGGAGGCTTTGTAGTATTGGAAGGCATCTCGACGCCAATAGGACTTGGCATCTGTGGCGAATACGATTTCGTCTCCGTAACTATTTCGGAACTTCTTTACATAGTTCAGGATATAGTCAAGAGACACGTGTCGGATCAGATTTTCATCTATAGCATCTTGAGGTTGATCCCTGTACTTTACTACAATGTTAGAGATCAGTACTTGGGAGAAGTCAAATATAATCATGTTACCTGTTCTATTTCTTCAGTTTTGTCTTCGGTTTCTTCATCTACAGTTACATGTTCATCAACAAACTTATGAAGATCATGATCTATTTTCAGAGTTCGATAGACTGTTGCAGTTAGTACATTGACGAGAAAAGAAAAGTCCTTATCAAAGCTATCATCGGTTGTATTTAGTCCAAACGTCTCGATCTGATCATAACAAATCGAGGCCAATGTCTCAGAGACATCGTCCGCAAAACGTTTTACAGAATTACTCTTGGCCTTTTCTAGTAGGTCTATATTCTGAGTATTCTCACGAATTATCTTATCTTTTGGAAAGGCTATTACTTCATTCATATGAATACCTCATATGGTTCTGGGAGGGAAATATTTCCCTCCCAGAACTATTTATAGATCGTTGAAGTAAGACTTATGAAAGTCGTTGATAACACAGATGCCATTATCAACATTCTGGTTTTCGGTTGCCAGAATTTCTGCATAGTCCAGAGCGGCATCGATATCCGAATAGATAGTCTGTTCTGCAAACAGATCGAATATCACCGAGCTATCTCCACTCCATCGACCAGTATTTGAGTCGAAGATGCCGTATAGCTTTTCGACATTTGTCGTATATGCTACTCGGTACTCAAATTCTCCTGACCACTCGTCCTCACTGAAGGTACTCTTGGTCACTAGAATAACTACTGCGCTGTCACTCATAGTCTAAGTCCATCCTTGTCTCTGATCTTCCCCATGAAGAAATGTATTGCCCAATCGTGAGCGCTTAAATCAACGCCCACATCGAAATCAATCAGGTATTGCCTGTCGAAGTGAAAGTGATCATCATCGAGAGCAATCCAATTTACTTCACCGTTCTTGGTAATCCAGTTCCTTACCGCAGTAAGACGACGATGTTCCGAGAACTTACCACCCTTTGGGTTAGGATATTCTGTTCTCCAGTCGTCGTGGATGTAGAAAGACTTCAGACCCCACTTAATGGCATCATATCGAAGAGTTCGAATACGATCATCGACATCGGAGTTTGTAGGAACATGAGTATTGTGGGTTGAGTTAAATACAACCTTGGCACCAGTCACTCGACATATCTCATTCACATAACCAATTGCGGTTGTGCTAAAGACAGTCCGTTCCATTGAACACATAGGATCAATGTAGTAACATGGTGTAGGGATAAGAGGACCATCAATATCAAGAAAGATGATGTGTGGGAGTACAGTATCTTCTTCCATGTTAATCGAGCCATACCAAGAATGAAATATCTATGGTAGATACCACCTTGGCCTTATTCCATCTTGCATTCTCTAACTTTACTTTTTGCCGAGCCTTTTTTCTGATATCAGAATCATCCTGTAGATGCTTGATATACTTTTCGACAACCTGTTTTGCATCTTCGGCAGTGTCAAATGGAGTAGGAAAGAAATTGCGATAAACCCATGCAAATAAGTCATAGTTATGGTCAGGCCCCAGAGGGTTTCTTGGTAGAATTGACGTTCTAAGGTATACTACTGACGAAAAAACCCTCTTACGCGCATAGAACTTTCCGTCTACTTCTATTATTTCAATCTTCATTTCATTCTTTCTTATAGATGTTAGGAGTTAGTAAATACTGGTCTGACGCAGTTCTGTAGTGCCCAATCGAACCAGAACTCAAGCCAGAGAAGACGATGTCGGTCATAGCCTTCTGTGCTATTCATATCATACGGATCAGCCTCTGGCCAGTCCTTAATGTGCTGTGCCAGCGCACTACGAATTTCCACCAGATCGTTAGGTCCGATGCGAGCGGTTCCGGGATGACAATGAATCAGTGGCGTTTCTCGTCGCTGATAGTCATCGGGAATTGTGAAGGTATATCGAGAACCATCCCAGCCGTCACCATAGAACAATTTATACAGACCAACACGCAGCGCAAATTCGTGCCACTGAGAATAGGACGGGGATCGACTATTTCCCTTGCCAGTGTATGGGCAATGATCAGGTGCGTCAGGATGAACTACCCGTCTACACGATAGGTAGAAATATATACGTCACCACCTATATCGGTATTCTCCCAGATATAATCAAGGTCCGGAAGCTTGAACTCACCGACAGATAACTCATAACCCATTTCACTCAATCTCCATAAATTTTGCTGAGTAGTTTTCGTAGTTCAAGTTCTCTCGTGGATATCCACGAGGATGACATACGACCTTAGTCGTACCAAGAGTGTATTCAAATTCTTCATGAGTGTGTCCATGAACCCAGAGCTTTGGCGGCTTCTCCATGTTCAGAATGATATCCGTCAGATCGGTCGTGAAACTTGGATTACTGACTTCGTTCTTAAACTTTGGATGAATAGAGAACCGAGATGGACAGTGATGTGACACGATAATGTCGGCACCAGAACCCAGAAGATGTTCCAAGTGCATCTTGTGAGCGGCATTATAGTTTTCGTATGTCAGATCACGAATATGACCTGAATCCACCAGACAACGCTGGTAGATGCGCCAATCCCATATATCCGACAGATCGGTCCACAGCGTGGCACCTGCAATCTTGAGACCCCCAACCTCTGCGGTTTTTAGAGCCTCAGGCTTCAAGTTTTCGAGAAAGGAAGAGCCATAGAAGTCGTGGTTCCCTTCCACATGAAAAATCTTTCCGTCGAACTTATCAAAGAATTTCTGACGAACATCTTTGTGTGGATATACATCACCTGCACAGAGGTAATAAACATCCGGAAGAATGTTCAGGGAGAACGGAATCCCCCTGCCATCAAATTCCATATGCAAATCACTAATTATTCCAAACTTTACCATATTGGCCTCTTGATTACTGTTGCGCTACCACCATCGACAACCTTGACGATCCAGCGAGGTTCCTTGAAAATTTCACGCTCTTCTTCGGCCTGAGCGATGGCGTCAACTTCGTTGTTGAACGACCAGATCAGCGACCACGTGTCGTCAGGATCGATGTCATTGATCGCGTATTCTGCTCGAATGGCTGGGTCTGTAATGACGGCACGACGCACGACGCGGTAGCGAAGGACAGTCTCTTCATAGTACTCGGTCAAAGCTATCTCCTATTGATGATTTCTTATAACAGGAGATAGCTTTGGTGTCAAGTGTTTTCCTTGACGATCTTTACCGGATAACCGAGAAGCTTCTCGACCTCAGACACAGTAAGTTCCTTGGGAGGATTGATCTTCTTCAGGAATTCAGCTTCGGTATAATGAGTTCCCTCAAGGAACCAATCCTTGGTACCGTCATAATACTCGTAGGCAGGTCCATCTTCCCGGTGACGCTTCCCGTTCAGGAACCAGAACCTTGAACCAGAAGAATACTCAATAGCAGGTCCATCTTCTCGATGAAGCTTACCGTTCTGGTACCAGAACTTGGTACCACCGCCAGACCACTCTACAGCAGGACCATCTTCCCGATGGAGCTTACCGTTCTGGTACCATTCCTTGGCTCCATCAGAATGGACGCGAACTTCGTATATCTTATAGGTCATATTGTATTTGTCCTTTACTGTTTCTTGATATCTTCTGGCGTCAGAAGACGAAATGAAATTGTTTCATAGTTGTCAGAGAACAACCATGCCTTCTTTACAACATCGAAGATGTAAATGTACTCTATGAATGAAATTTCACCCTCTAGAAACTCATCAATGGTCTTGTAATTGTCTGCTCGAACACCAACAGTATCACCACGGTCCCGCTTGTATGCAATACACTGTCCTTCACGAGGATTATTGAAATCGGTCTTTTCCCCGATTTCAGGACCAAGAGAAGAAATCGAACCAAGAGCCAGAAGCTTTCGGACCTTAGTGACCTTGGTATAATTCTCCAAAAGGATACGACCATTTTGGGATTGATATCCATCCCAATGGCAGTAGATCGACTTAACTGTTCCATTCTTATTTTGGATGGCAATATACGAACGTGTTCCCATAATAACTATCTATCCTTGAATGAGGTTTTACTTAGTCAAGTCGCTCGCTGGCATATGCATCAATGCCATACTTCTTGAGAACAGCAGCATAGGCAGCAGCGCCAGCATACTTGATGTCAACGTTCTGAACGTTAGAGCCAGACGGGTTCCAGAGTTCAATGCCCTTGTAGTAGGACTTGGAGAAGCCTTCCTTGGCAAATTCCTTGCCGACCTTGGTTGAGAGCTTGACATTGCTCACAATTACCCATGCAAATCCACATGGGTAATTGTCACCGCCAATGGCAGTAAACTTGTCGGAAGCAGCCTTTACGGCAGCAGCCTTGGCCTCGGCATGAATTTCGGAGAAGGGCTTGGAGAGGGTCAGAGTGGTCATAACGAATAGTTCCTTTCTTTGATGTTTATCTTATAGCAAAGATCACGAAGAACGTCAAGGTTTGTCTTCAGGAAAACACTCAGACTTTGTGATTACCTTGATCGTCCCGTCCTTGAGATGCACGTACACATCTCTTGTCCAATTGAAATTACCTTTTGTTATCAAAGGACTGTCTTCTCGATCATGTTCCCCAACAGGATACCAGCGGTCCCCACAACAAGGACAGTCAATATGGGCATCTACTCCATTGAAATAGATGCCAATTTTCTTTGCGGTATCATTTGCTTCTGATGGAGAATCAGCCTCGATCCAAATCTGTGGACCTATGCCCTTGGTGGCGTCGATATCAAAATCCCCACCGGAATTATTCTGTCGAAAGTGATAGTATCCCATTATTTTTCCTTTACATTGACCAGTAAGCTTCAGAGGCAGGTGAGAGATAGCCGGGCGTGTTGATAGGCTCATCGAATTCGACATCGGTCATAAGGTTCTTGACCCGAACATGCTTCTCGATATTCTGCTCGAAATAAGTCTGTTCGGCATAGGTCAAGAAATTATTCGCGTAGGACGCATCTTTCTTGAGGCGAGTGATTGCCGCCTTGGCAGCACCCTCAGTCTTCACGGTCTTGACGATGATGGTAGTGATAGAGTCGAAAACTACGTATGACATGGTAATTCCTTTTCTCTGATATGACCAACCTATCAGATTGGATGGTGACTGTCAATAAAAAAATGCAGGGAAGATTTCTCTTCCCTGCATTATCCGTACCGGTTCATGGTTATTAGAGACCGAGGTATTCTCGCACAACCTGATCATTTACATGAATGAGGTTCTGCTTCATACTACGGTATTCTCTTCCATATTCAACTCGGAACAACTGAGTAAGGTCACCCTTATTCCCGAAGTTCTTTCCGCTGAACACGTCCTTAATCTTGTCAAATTTACCCATTAGCTAAATCCTTTCCTAGTAGAGCCTTGGTCTTGTGGATGCGGGCGCTGATCCATGAGTTATAGAATTTGTCCGAGAGAAGAACATCTTTCTCCATCTGAAACTTAAGTTCCCAATAGGAACATTCAGATTTGGTGAAACAGAGACGTAATATCTCTCTTTCGAACTTATCTTCTCCTAAGAGTTCAACGTCTTTCTTCAACGCATCAGAGGAAGAATAGTAGGTTTTCCAGTCGCTGTCAACCTTAATCTTCTTCTTCTTTCCCTTGACCTGTTTGGTCCGCGAGAACTTGAACAATTTCTTCCCGATGTAGCCTTTACCAGTATCGGTATTGGTTATGGAGTATACGAAGCCTATACAGCCCTCAATATCTTCCTCGGTTATTTCTCGTCCCTTGTATATCCACATAGTAAGAAAACTCCATTAGTTCCTCTTACTATATATACTTATCGGACTGAGCCTCCAGTTCTAGGAATAGGAGCTATGTGGTCCTATTCATCTTCCCCGTCCGGCCAATATCCGTCCCCATCATCCTCTTCTTCAAATGGTTCCCCACAGAACGGACAGAACTTCGGATATCCAGACGATCTGTCTAGTTCAAAGATCACCTTAAATTCTGAATCGCAGGAAATACACTCATGCTTTTCTATTTGCTTACTACTCATTTATAGTCCTTTAGTCTTGATCTAAGTTGGTCAAATCCCCCGACGAGTTCTCCTACAGGGGAAAATATGATGGGCACTGTTTTCTGTCCACCAGAATGTTCTAAGGCCCAATCTCTGGCCTTCTCGTCTTTCTCGATGTCGATGTAGTCATAGTCGAGCTTCAGGTCTTCCAAGAGCTTCTTTGCCCGGCCACAGTATACGCACCATTCCTTACCATAGATTTTCCAAGTCATAACTTAGGCCTCACATGATACACAGGCCGCAAGCTCACGAGCATATTCCTGAGCCGGATTTGTGCTTCTCTGATAATAGAACGACTTGATACCAAGTTTCCATCCCTCGATCAGAAGGTTAGAAATAAGTTTAGGATCAGTCTTTGGATGTACCATCATGTTTAGAGACTGTCCCTGATCAATATAGGGTTGTCTCATTGCTGCCTGAGTAATAACCTCGAACTGTGGTATCTCACCAAAGGTCTCGAATACTGCCTTCTCGTGTTCGGAAAGTTCGGTCATAAACTGGACAGAACCTCCATGCAATAGAATATCGTTCCATACTTTCTGTGTATCCAGACCCTTTTCTTTCAAGAGAGCCTTCAAATGTGGGTTCTTGTAGACAAATTTACCCTTTGCAAGGTCCTTGATATAGTAGTTGCTGTTCTCTGGTTCGGATGACGGGGATACGGCACCAAGAATGAATGATGAAGAAGTTGTTGGCGCAAGTGCCATTCTGGTGGCATTTCTCTGTCCATGACCTTTGAGTGCTTCCGGTTCTCCAAATAGAACTGCAAGTTCGGCCGAAGCTTCCCATGATTGCTCATCGATCAGCTTATGTACTTCGATATTGATTGCTTTGGCTGCACTACTTCTGTATGCAATCATCTTTGACTGCAAATAAGAATGCCATCCAAGTATGCCAATACCAATAGCTCGATTACGAATAGCTGCCTTTAGTGGCGCTTCCATGTACTTGATACCCTGTAGCTTCTCGATATACTCAGTGATGACAGTATCCAGAAGGAATGTAGCGACCTTTACCAGATCAGTATTTTTCCAGTCATCATAGTGAAGAACATTGAGGGACAGAAGGCAGCAGACAAAGCTCTCATCAGGGCTTGACGGCTGAAAGATTTCAGTACATAGATTAGATGCCCAGATAGTATCCTGTGCATTCTGCCACCATACAGGCTTCTCTCTATTTGCCGTGTCGGTAAAGATGATGTATGGATAACCTGTCTCGAAGCGCTTCTTGATAATACGTGCCCAGATTTTTCTGTTGGTGGTATTACCTGCCTCAAGCTCTTCCATCCAGCTATCAGGAATAGTTACACCCAATGAAATATGGGCACCAGAATTTCCTTCTTCTCCAAGCTCAAGGAATTCTTTGATATCAGGGTGTGTTACAGGAAGATATACAACACATGACCCGCGTCGGACATTGTTCTGTGAAATAGTAGTGACGGTTGTCTCATACAGAGACACATAGTGAACCGGACCATCAGCAACTCCACCAGTAGAAATGACGCTGCCTCTCGGTCGAACTTCTCCTAGAAATAGAGACGTTCCTGAACCGAACTTGGACATGGTCCCAATCTCTGCCTGTTTACCAAGTAGAGACTCGACGCTGTCGTCCACAAATGATCCATTACATGAAATGGGTAATCCACGATCTGTTCCGAAATTTGCCCAGATCGGGCTAGAAAGGGATAGCCATCCCTTCAGAAGGTAGTCTTCAAGCTTTTCAGCAAAGCCCGGCCATTTCCCGTCCAGAAGTTGTTCTGCACGGGCAGCAATAACCTTTATCCGTTCTTCGACGGATTGCCCTTCGGGCAAGTAACCACGAGACATAAAGGTTCTCGTATCCTTTGTAATCCAGTAACTCATACGTATTCCTTGTTATTCAAATAGGTGGTCATAAGACTTATCGTTTTTCGCATACTCAATCGGTTTTCCATGGAAGAAATCTGTCATGGCATTACCATACAGCACTTCATCAAACCAGTAGGTACGATCAATGAGAGCTTCATCTGTCGGAAGAGCATACGATATTCCGATCTGTTCGAGGGAGTCATTTATACGCTTCTTAATGAACTCTTTCAAGATAGTAGCGTTCAAATTTTCGTGGCTGTAGTCACCAATGATCCAGTCAATAATTCCGGACTCGGCAGTGAATGCAGCGTCTACTTCTTCAATAATGCGCTCCACAAGATCATCATCAAATAGTTCGGGATACTCTTCTCGTAGAGTATTGATCAGCTTAATTCCTACCGATGCATGTAACATCTCTTCGTTCTTGGTATACTGAACCTGCTGTGCAGTATCCTTAAGAACGTTCTTGAAGCTGTTGAAGTGAAGAATGATGTAGAACTGTGAGAAGAGAGACACATTCTCGACAAACAGAGTAAAGAGTATCAGTGCATATATCTGCTGTTTCTTGTCGTCATCGAATGCACGCTGAAGATACTTGCGAAGGTAATTGACCCGGCCCTGAAGAGTTGGTTCCTGAAGGTTCTCGGCAAAGACTTTCTTGAGGGCCAGAACAGACAGAAGCTTCTCGTAGGCCTGATTATGGATCACTTCTGAATTGGCCATAACAAATCCAAGATCAGACATGGACGGATGCGGAAAACGATCACCAAGCTGAGCCCAATACTTCTTGACGGCAATCTCAACCTGTCCGATAGCAGACAGGGTCTTGACGATAATTCGACGTTCTTCTTCACTTAGATCGGACTTGAAATTGGAGTAGTCGGACTTGAAGTTGAATTCATTGGGTGTCCAGAAACCTTTCCACATATTATCAATGTAGGTCTGGGTCCATGGGTATAGATTTGGTTGACGTGAGACCTGTTCTTCAAACAGCATTTGAATTGTACTCCTCTAGAAACTTAAACTCTGCCTTCAGAGTATTCCAGATAGCTTCTGCAATAACCCTGTGTTCTTTCTGTGTTTCAGGACCACGACGAATGTCACAGTAATGTATCCATGAACGAAGAGAACCCTTCATATACATTCGAGACATTGTCAGTCCTTCAGGAAGAAGAGCCCGAGCCTGTTCTTTGGCGATGCCATTGGCTATTGCCCACTCATAGTCAGCAAGCGCTCGTTGGACCAAATAGAATTGTCTATCATTCCAGTCGTCAATAAGTTGCAGTGCCCTGTCGCCATCTGTGTGCTCAATTTCAATTGAGTTCTGACGGTTCTTTGCATCCTGCATTCGCGCTTCCCTTTGGATAAATCCAAGGGAAGTTGGGTCGGCATAACGTTGTGAAAATTCCTGAAAGGAAAATGACCTGTGCCTGAGTATCTGACGCCCAATATCTCGGGTTGTCTCTATCTCAAAAGTCAGGTCAATCATTTCAAACGGAGACCAGTGCTTCTTTCGAAGGCAGTAGCGAATAAGCTTTTCTGCCGTATCGAAGTTCTTCTGGTTATCCGGGTTAGACACTCTGGTAATATACGAGAGAAGGTCTTGAGTAGTCTTGAATTCATATCCATCGACAGGTTGCGTCTTGGATATCAGTTTAGGTGTGTTCATTAGTAGTCATCTCCTAGATCATCTGCAAGGTTATCGAGAGGATCACGGCTTTGACGTAATTTCTTTCTCTCTTCTTCTTTTTTCATGTTGTTTTTTTCTTGTTCACCAACACGTTCAATTTTTACAACGTCATTGTATACTATATCTTCTTCCATCTTTCGTACTCCAAGTTTGCTTCGATGCCTGAATAGGTTCTGTCGTGAATGATCTTCTCGACATTTCGACCAACAAGCACCATATCATTAATGTCTTTCTCTGTAACCGATGGAGGCCAAATCACCACAGACTGACCCATTTCTATGGTCCGTCTGATGTTCCTGAGAATGTCAGAGTTTCTTGGCTCGTTGTCAAATACAAAGACGTATTCGGCATCACCAACCCCAACAATTGGGATGATGTTCTGTAGAACCGAATCCATGCTAGCTATTGCGTTGTCCAGAAACAGACTGTCAATAGGTCCTTCGACAACCGTAATCGGTCGGGAGAAATCAGCACGATCAAGACCATACACTTTTGGAAAGGTCTCGTCAAGCTTCACTGTTATATATTTCACGGTCGATTCCGAGAGGGCTCGGCCCTGATATCCAAGTAGATTCTTATTTCTGTCCCAAAACGGAAAGATGAGCCGCTTCTCATTATCTATCATATTCTCGGCTTTTTCAGGGTTTTTTGTAGAGGTAAAGTCTTTGAAATCTGACGCATAATAGATGATGGAATAGTATTTCTTCGGGATGCCTCTTTTAGAAACATATTCACGAGCAAAGTGTGTCGGAGACAACTTGTCGATTGACGGAAGATCAATAGCGGCAAGGGATTCGTCGTGCAATTTCTGAAAGGAAGTTCGAATACGAAAATCCTCTTCTGCGGCATCATCGGCCTTTCGAGATACGTAAGCAACACTGTCCTTGAAATTCTCCATCACGTATTCGTCATAGAGAACCTTATCAAAAGTCTTCAGGAAGTTTCCGAATGACATATTCTTTGAGCAGTTATGGCATGAAAAGAACATATCAGACTTACGTCTAAAGAAGTAAGCACGTGCACGTGCACGGTTCTTCTTGCTGTCCCCACACAGCGGACAACGAAAATTGAATAGGTACTCGGACTTAGGCTTGAATAGATCAAGCCGTCGAGACACGAGCATGATGTATTTCTTATCGGTATAAACAGACAAAGGTGGGGTTCCTTCTTATTCGAGGAACCCCACCTTAGCATTGGCTATTGGTTGATGTCAAGAGAAAAATTTTGATATATCGATGCGCGACAGGAGCCAGACAACGACACCAACCGCTCCGGTGATCATCCACTTCCATCCTTCGATGGACATGATGCGTTCTATAACAGACGCATCCTTTCCTGTCAACTCATTTCTGAGTGCTACAAGTTCTTCAAGTATCTTTTTTTCACTGTCCTCAATCTTCTGAGTGAGTTCTTTATTGACACCGGAAATGCGAAGGTTAAGTTCTTTAGTATCTGCCTTATGTTCTATTCTACGATTTTCTAGTGTCGTCTGTAGTTCACGCGACACTAGTTCTTGCTCCTCAATTCTCTGGTCCTGAATAGATACCATCTTACTGAGTGTTGAAGATATTTCCTGTAGCTTCTCAATAGTAACGTCAAACTTGTTAAATAAGTTTGTAATTATTTCTACATCTTTTTTCAATAGTTCTATATCTATTCTTGTTTCTTGTGATGTCGGCATAATAGTACCCCCTAGATTACTTGGTATTTATGCGTCTCATACTTTCTCTCTTTTCCAGTATACGTGATCCGAACCAGAAAGCCATAACAGTTCCGAACAGCGCCATAGTTTCGGTATCCCATATAGCAGCAAGGATAGCCGGAATAGCCGCACCTGATGCGATCATAGCCCAGAGAGCTACTATCTTAATACCAATGAAAGTAAGGAAGAAAATATAGGTGACCATTGGACGGATAGAAGCGCGTAGTGCGTTGAGATACCCTCCACCATCAATAGCAGCATCATGAGTGCGAAGAGATTGTCCCTCTGACACAATTGCCTTAATGCTCTCAAGATCAAGAGCCTGCTCGGCTTGTAGAGTAGCCGCGTCCATGCGAAGCTTTGTAAGTTCGATTTCATGCTTATTTTCCTCGCGCTTCTCAAATATACGAACTATACTTGGAAGAAGACTTCCAAAAATACCTATAAGTGGTGATAGAATTGATAGTAGTGCTGTGATCATGATGTCTCCCTTGCAAGTTGCTTTATTTTCTGTTTCAAGTTCTTATGATAAGATGCTACTAAATGTGTTTTTAGTATCTCGTTCTCATCTGGATCATTTTTATTACCACTGTGAGTTTCGTCTCTATTCTGTGGATCGAGGTTGACAGGATGATCATTATTCCATCCGTGAACCGAGATATCTTTTTTCTTGGCCAGACGTTGCCATAGGCGTATTCCACCCTCGGAGTGTCCCTTACCGACCAGAGCATTTACATGACCTCTCTTAAGTAGATGCTCGTAAAAATCGTGAGCCTTCACTTTATTTTTACCAGAACTAGCAACTTCACCAATCGTCATAGTATTAGCATCGTCTTTTACTGTTCCTGCTAAGTGTATATGTACAGTATTAGTCTCTGGATCATGAAGAATAAAGTGTGTCTGAGTATGACCGGGAATATTGTCACTTCCATACTTAGAATTATGAGTAGCCTTGTAAATATCAAGGCCTTTTAGACGACCTATTTTCTGCTGTTTGTATGTTGAGTTGTCAACAGCATACATAAAGCTTGATAGATATTCTGGCTTTACTTTAGAACCGGCCATAGTACCTACTTTATCATCCTTTTCAATGTATTGATGAAAGTATGCTTCTCTCAATTCAGAGAGCTTGTCTGTAAAAGTGCTCATTTTACAGGAACCTCTTCAGTAACAGTGGTATTCTCGGCAGTCTTTATTTTCTCTAATCCACGGGTCCATGCACTTAGACCAATGATCGCTCCCATTGCCATATGGTAGTAGCCGCTTAACTTAAGGGTCAGTGGCTCCCATGGAATGTATCCACCACCAGTGACATAAGAAAATCCCATAAGAACAAGTGGAGCCAGAACGAAATCAAAGAGACATACGATCATGTACTGCCATGCCATGGCAGGTCTCCAGTAGTGCTTAATCCATGATGCTTCTCTATTGACTTCTTCGGCCATTTTTATGCTTCCATTAGTTTTGCTAGTGTGTTAGTGTCTATCTGTCCTGTAACAGGAACTCCGACCTTCTTCTGAAAGCTGGTTACTGCTTCCTCGGTCTTCTGTCCGAACTTACCATCGGCCGTAATCTGATAACCCTTACGGATCAACATATTCTGAAGATCGGCAACGTATGAACTACTGTCGCCGATTTTTGCCATGACTATATTGAATACTGGTATATCAGTGCTTGGTTTAGGAGCATCCTTCATTGCATCTAACTTGAAGTTCTGTGGAACAAGCTTCTTTGCCTTTGTCAGATACTGTCGTCGGTCAAATATACCATTGGTTCCGCCATTAATACGTTTGGTTATCTCGACAACGTCATCCTTATCTGCCAGAGTATTCAGACCCTTTGTCTTCCAGTACTCAAGAGCCAGAATAACAGATGTCTCCGGATTTTCTGCAAGCTCAGGGTTGTTCTCTAGATCAAGCCCTACTTTAGGACCATAGAGACGGTAATTATATCGGCCGGTGATCTGAAAGATGCCGCGACCCATAAAGCGCTTGCCATCACCCTTCCTGTCGTTTCCTAGGTCTTTACGTCCCTCGTATCTCTTCTGAGCCTCGGTAGGACCCCAATACTCGCGAAGAGTATTGTATCCGTCGCACTCATGAGTTGCCTGTGCCAAGAAATGACAAATACGAAGATAAGTATTTACTTCATACTTGTCCATGTACTTGTTCAAATACTTGGCAACATCTCCGATGATTACCATCTTACCTTTGGGAGAAGCAATACTCTTAAGTAGTTCTGCTGTGATTTCCATTATTTTCTGTTCTTTCCATGTCTATAGGAGCAAGTAAATCCCTTATGATGAGTTCTTTCACCTCTAGAGACAGCGGCCATCGCTCCTTGATGAAGACCGTGCACTTTACAAAAAGTGTTTAAGTTAGTAGTGTTGATTATTTCTCCATTTGGAGATTTTATAGTATAAAAATATTTTTCTTTCGAAGTTGAAAGTCTTGTGAGTGTGGTTAGATCAGTAATTTTTCGTCCTTTCAACGCCTTGGATATGTTACGACGCCATTCCTCTGTTCTGATGGAGTTCGTATTTCCTTCGCCGCCATCAGACATGTTTCGCAATATACCAGTACCTAAATCTTTTCTTCCATACCATCGTATATAAAACCGTTCTATTGCAAGAGAACCAATTTCATTGAGATTGGTCTCTAGGAATACTATCTTGTTTTTATTGGTTGGCACCGCTATTCTATGTGTTTTAGAATAGGCGCGATCTTTTTTACCCTTGCCAATATAATAAGGTGATCCATCTTCTCTAAGGTAAGCATATACATAATAGCTCATCGTTTTCTTGATCCATATCTGACGTAACACATTGCCCCGGTCTTCTCGTTCTCTATAATGATAGGATTATTGGGGTTACTGTTCGCGTACTCTCTAAGTTCTCGAAGAGCTTCGTGCTCTTCTTCGAGGTATTTAGCCCATCTCTGATGCTTTCTTTTCTCGGTTCGAGCTTCATTGTACAATTCGACAGGAACCTTGAACACAGCCTTACCGGCAAAGTCTCTGCTTCTGCGAACCATAGGCATCATGACTGCCGCTCGACCGGGTTCACCTTTTGGTCCAACACCGGCACCTGCAATTGCCCCAGAACCAACACTATTGGTCGGCGCATCCTCGTCAATTCCTATTTTCTTGTAGTCTGTTGGTCCAACATTCTTCGGAGCAGATATTACATGTCCTGTAATCCCTCTTCGTGAATACCCAGCAATAGGATCAGTAATGACCGGAGTTCCATCATGTCTCTGCATGATATTACCCGGATGAAGATCGAAACTATGTTCTCCATCAGAGTTAGCCATATCACTTAGAATTTTGTGGACCTCAGGATAATGACGAGCCAAATCATTGTCAGGATCGTCTAATCTATTCTTTATGGATTCTTTAGACCCTACATAATTCGAGTTATCAAGATGTTTCATAATTGGATGATCATTTGTTATTGGAGACAACTTCTCCATTTTGACAACATTCACATGACGAGTTCCTTCTTTATTTACTGCAATCTTGGCATGGGCATAAATCTTCGGAACATGCGGATTGTCTTGGTTCTTTCGAGCATAGGAAAGAAATGTCGAGTATGCCGGGTCATGGTCAAACGTCTTGTAAACGAATTTCGACTTTCTTTCCTCGGGTGATTTATAGACTGTTCCAAACATTCCGGCCCCTAGTTTGGTTCCCCCAGAAAACTTGATTGTCTGGTTCAGTTTATAGGTTCCAGAGTTTGGATCACCACTCTGGGCTATTGCATGTCTGACAACTTTACTCATAGTTGATGTACGTATTGTCTTGATTTCTGACAATACATCTTCGTCTAGAGGAGGAAGAATACCTCTAAGTTCATGAGACTTGATACTCAGGTTGGATAGTTTCTGAATGTTTGTCGGGTTCTTGTTAGTAAATGCTGCCATAGGATCAGTAATGACCGGAGTACCGTCTGCTCTCTGCATGATGTTGTTCTGATGCAGGTCCATATCATGTCCCTCGTGCTTAGGATCGCTCGATAGGTCATGAAGTACCTTATGAACAAGAGGAAACTTCTCTTTCAGGGCTGCACCTTCGGGAGTATTATTTAGATTGTGCTGAACTTGTAACATGAAACCACCGGCAATATGTCTACCATCAACATTATGGAACAGATGCTTACTGACCGGATTATTACTTCTATCGAGCGATTGTAGTCTTTCCATTTTAACAACATGAAGATGCATACGACCTTCTTTGTCGGCAGGTATCTTTACTTTACCGTAAATCTTTGGAACATGAGGATTGTCTTGGTTCTTTCGGGCATAGTTGATGAAGTCATCGTATGCAGGATCGTTCGAGTATACCTTGTATACAACGTCACTTTTCTTTGTTACAGGCTTATCGAATACAGTACCAAAGGCTCCGGCTCCAAGTTTTCGCGCACCAATATCTCGAAGATCGGTGGTTACGCGACGGTGTGGGTCGGTTGGTTTGGTTTCAAAGTTCTGTGCCATTGCATTATTGACAACACGAGAAATGACGGAAGTCCGAAGAGTTTTCATCTCGGTCAGTTCATTTCTCTTCCATGTTGGCATAGCATCTTCTATCGACTTCGTATGTACTCTAGGAGCCGGTAGTGGTGTTCCCTGAGCAATACCACCCATGTCTCTAAAATCAACCATAGGGTCAGTAATGACAGGAGTTCCATCAAGTCTCTGCATCACGTTATTATCGTGCAGATCGACTTCATATTGCTTGTCTCTGGCAATATTATTGATATGCTTTATGGCCTTATGAAAATCTGGATGAAAGTCCTTAAGGTTTTCTCCATGAGTAGACACCCCATCATCACTCATACTTTCCAAGTGATCATCAATTTCATTTGGATGACCCTTAAAATAATATCTATTTCGTGGAGAAAACAGATGACTGCTTATTGACTGCTTGCTTTTATCAAATGGTTCCAAGTGTTCCATCTTGACAACATGGAGATGCTGAGTACCTTCCTTGTTGATCGGTACCTTAATCTTACCGTATATTCGAGGCATGTGCGGATTGTCTTGGTTCTTTCGAGCATAGTTGATGAAGTCATCGTATGCAGGATCACTGATGTATGTTTTGTAGACCACATTAGCCTTCTTCTTTGCTGGTTTGTCGTATACAATACCAGCAACACCATGACCGAGAATATCTCCACCGATGTTCTTTATAGCCGAAGCTGATGACCATGCCATATCTTCTTGGTTCTTATGCGCATCGGAAATCGCTGCCCGAGCAATACGGGACACTGTCGAAGTTCTGATGGTCTTCATTTCATTCAGTTCGGTCATTTACTTCCGTTTCCTACGATATTCTTCAGTACTCTGAGGGCATTGAACTTTGGTTTAGTTGGTTCAGGAGTTTTCAATTGATCATAAAGCTTCTGATCAGAAGATGTCCATTTGGGCTTGTTGGAAACTGGTATACTTAATGGGTTACCTCTTTCCATATCTCCCCAAGGGTGCATCTCTTTATATTTGATCATAGGATCAGTAATGACCGGAGTTCCGTCATGTCTCTGCATGATATTACCCATATGCAGGTCCATGTCAAAACCATCTTCGGCATGCTTATGCGCCAAATCACCGAGTATCTTGTGAAAGTGTGGGTACTGTTCTTTTAGTTTATTTCCTCGTGGAGAATCTAGATTAGCCATAACATTGCCCATATCGGTCTTGAACAATCTTCCTTCGAAAGGAGTAGAAGTTAGATCGCGGATAGGGTGATAATCACTGAGAGGTTCAAGTTTCTCCATTTTAACAACATGGAGATGTCGAGTGCCTTCCTTGTTGGAAGCTATCTTTGCTGTTCCATAAATCTTCGGAACATGCGGATTGTCTTGGTTCTTTCGGGCATAGTTGATGTAGGCATGATATGCACTATCCTGTCCGTATGTCTTGTATACGGACTTGTTGTCTGGTCGATTAGTAGAGCCAGAAGGTCGAGCATATACAGCACCCATAGCTCCAGTGCCAAGCGCCGTGCCTCCAAGCATTCCAAGATTTGTGTGGGGATTGTTAGGGTCACCAGATAGAGCAATAGCGTGTCTAGCGATCTTTCCTATCTGAGAAGACCTAATGGTCTTAATTTCATTGAGAAGTTTCTTCATTTTCCTCTTGACTCTCTCTTGACAGGGTGGTAGATTCCCTGTGTCAGGTTATGATGAGATATTTCTAGAAAGGATTCAGAATAACTGAAACGTTACAGTGATCTTAATCTGAGACCAACTTCAAGGTTAGAAGAAATATCTGCCGATATAATATTGCGACCCTGTATACCGTATACTATGGGTGGCATATAGTTCAGGAAGAGTAAGAACGTCTTTAGGACATCATAGTCTTCTGGATCAATACGGTAGAACAATAGTTTAACCGAAGGTTCAATACCGAAGGTATTGGCAAGTATAATGATGTGGTTAAGTATCAGACGTTCCTTAAGCTCTCCACCACCCTTATACTTTCGAATAAGACGTTTGATATACTTAATACGTCGAAGGTCTTCTTCGTATTCACTCATTATACAGTTCGGTCTGTCGTATGCCTTCATTGAATACATTGTGAAGGTGGCATCATTCAAGTCTGTAATCATTGTTTTCTGATGAGACCCTTCAGAAAGGATACTCTCTCCTCGTTGAGGCGCATTCCTGCATGTTCCTCTTTGTTTACGTCATACAGTCCCTCAAGGTTTGATGTCGGAATGACTGTAGAAGTAGGATCATCCGTTTCACTTTCATAATCACTCATGATTTCATCTAAGTCGTCTTCATCCACAATTTCGCAGTAGACATCGTAGTATCCATCCTCATTCATTGTGTACTCGAAATAGAGATAGTTCTCGGAATCAGGTGTAGTCTTGAATTCACCATCATCTGTCTGCCCGAGCATTTGCCCAAATTGATCAAGTCCAAAGATCAGATTTCCGTGATCGATATCCTTGAAAATGATTTTCGGTAGAAACACCTGATGTACGGCAAGGATTTTCTGTATCTTTGCTATAGCGACGTAGGGAGTGACAAATGGACGACCTGTTGCCCTTGCTAGGAGGACATTCAGACCGTCCACATGTTCTTCACTGTTTAGTGAGAAAATAGTCGCAGTGAAAGGACTATTTTCTTCATTGATCAAGTTGGTCATATGGATTATATTCCGCTGAAGTAGACGTTGTCACGTGCGTCGTCACCGGTAATTGAACCTGTGGCAACAATTGTTTCGTACTGAATACGTCCTGCTCGACCACCAAGAGTAAATGTCAGGGTTGGCTGAGAAGTGTTTGCGGCATTGCTTACAACACCACTAATAGAGGCATTGTTAGACCATCCATCACCACCACGTACGACAGTAATAGTTCCTACTCCGTTCCATGCAGGATTTGTAGAGTAAATCTGCTGGCTGTTCTGAGTATTGACTGTCACGAATGACAGGTTAGCATTTGCGCCCTGCTTGAGATACGAAGTATCAGTCAGAACGATAAATCCATTGGCATTAATGCCTGAACCAGTGTTATTGGCATTTACGGCACTGATCGGACCTGTACCGATCTTCTGGCTCACCCAACCTGAGTGAGCACCCTTCTTAACTGCATTGGCTTGTTCTCCGGCAGATACACCGAACATATTACCGTAATACTTGGAAGTATTGGCTTTTGAACCGTGAATTGTTGAATTAGACCATGCATTCGAAGTATTCGCAAACAGAGGCTTTTGATTTCCTGATGCTGCGTCTAGTTTACCCCATAGTGGCATAAAGTTCTCCTATTGTTGCTTACTATTTATTATCGTCTAGTTTTGGGTTTACTGTAACTAGATCACCCTTTTTCTCCGGCTTGGTCTTTTTATCCTTAGGAGAATGGTTGTCAGTAGACTTATTGTTACTGACAACTTCTTTTTCTTGATCTGCGTCCTCGAACACGTATCTCTTGCGAACCCTTTTAGCCAATGGTCTTGACTTCCCATTGATGACGCTCTGCCTCTTTGCAAGAGTTTTGATTGCCATCATGGCAGTAGATCGGCCAAGATGTTCATTGATATGAGACGCATTAGGACTGTCATCTACAACATGGTCGGTAGAGACTATGTTTAGGTTCTCGGGCTTCTTCTTGGCTTTTGAAATGATGCCCTTAAGAAGTCCTACCATTTTCGATCTGGTGTCGCTCATGGTTTGCTGTTCTGTACCCATGAACTTTCCCATGGACTTCTCTTGATCAATGATCCATTAGGGCTTGGTGCCGGTGTTGCACCGGGAACGACCTGCTGAACATTGGTTGGAGCAGGGGCAGATGCCTGTGGAGCAGGGTCGGGACTTGCCTTACCTGCCGCAATTCTTGTACCATTCAGACTAATCACACCGGGTTCTGGGTTAGATATACCCTGAGACTGAGTAGTAGAGGCTGGATCAGGACTTGCTTTTCCGGCTGCAATGTTTGTACCATTTAGGCTAATCACACCCGGTCGGGGGTTAGATATACCCTGAATAGGAGTATTGTCTGAGTTTGGTGGAGTACTATCCGCTGCTGGTGCCTGTGCTGTAGGCATTCTGTCGGCACGTCGAGGAGCCGGAACTGGAGGACCAGAGTTCTTTGCAATGTACGACTTCCAGTCGGCATCACTTTCTCCTGCCTTACGTGAATGGTACTTTTTTCCGTTCCAATCGAATTCTGCCTTTCCTGCCATTCGAGCATCAGTGAATGCTTGACCAAAGTCAGATTCCATGATAGTATTGTACTCAGATTCAGTTAGTTCATCCTTTTCAAGGAGGTTGGCAACTGCTTCATTAACAATAGAGTTGTCTTTGACACTCTCATTAATGAATTCTGGAGTAGACTTTGGAGACGAGGTCGATACTGGTGCTACAGGTGTAGAAACTGGCGTATTTCCCTGCTTCTCGGCAAGGATTTCCTGAACTTTCCTGTCGTATTCTTCATGCAGGTTTAAAGGAAGCTGTCGCTTGTCTGTGATCCTGTATTGCTTATTGACCTCATTTACGGCTGCTCTCTTGCGATCATTCTGTTCGATGATCAACTTGATTGGGCCAAGTAGTGGGTCATTCTTTGGATGTAGTGTGAACATTCATTCTATCCTTATGTTTTCTAGTAAGAGTTGTTACTGTACATTATTTATGTAAACGTCTAGTTCTAATCACAGTTTTAGTTTTTTCCATCAGATCATCTTTCTTGGTTGAAAAAAGACCTGCTGTATCTGTTCCTTTATCAGGACTTTCGTTTACAACTGTTCCTTCTTGACCCGGAGTATCTTTCTTGTATCGATTAGTCAACTTTGTGGTTCCCCAATCTCCAGCACCATGTTCTTCTGCGATCTTCTTTCTGCCATAAGAATTGAGTGCCGACTGTAGAGCCTTACTGGCTCGTGTCTTGGCTTTCTGTAATGGGTTCTCTGAGTTCTTTCGTACTACTTGCGGCAGTACTCCAGACATCACAATAGGAACAGGTTCTGGCTTTTCTTCTTTTGGTTTTGGCATTTTAGGAATAGTAAGTTCCTGTTCATTCTTCAGAGGTTCATGGATCGACGGAAGACCATTTTCCTTGGCAATAAGTACTGGAGAAGTATTGTACTTTCGTGCCAGACGTGGTATTGTGTCCTTGTCGGTTGCAATATGCTTTTCCTCTCGAATAGACTTTAGAGTACGAGGCTTGAATGCAACCAGTGTTCTTTTGGACACAATGTTGTTAACCTTGAGTTGATCATCGTACCGGTCATTTGCCTTCTTATGGAGAAGGGTTGATGCTTCTCTATAATCCGGATCGACAATAGAGTTTATGTCTCTTGTTTTACGACGAGTATAGTCTATTTCGGATGAATCGCTTACCGCATGTATGATACGATCATGGTCATCTGGATCATTAGGGTGAACATCCGTAGGACGATTTACAGCGTCATCCCATCCATGCACAGTTACACTCTTTTTTCTGGCAAGAGCCTTCCAGACCTTCTGTCCTCCAGTAGTCTGGATTTCATCTGACTGAAGTATTGTTGCTCGACCGTCATGTTGATGAGAGATGATGTCGTGATAGAGTTCATGTGCCTTATAGGTGGAACCTTTACGACCCTCTACCCATGATGGAGTATATGTCTGGGTCTTGCCATTGTGATGGAAAAGACGTTTTCCGGTAGTGAGCATATCGGCTTCACCAGTATTTTTGTTTACGGCAATGTACGAACCGTAATTATTTGTACTGTTCTGAGTATGCCAGTATACACGGTGGGTCTTTGTCGAAAAGACATGACTGTGATCTTTATCGTATATTCCTTTATATGGCCCCGAACTAGGAAGCATGAATTTAGTTACAGTTCGTTCATTTGGTGACGTATCACCAAGATCGTATACTTCTTTGATCAGGTCTTTTCCCGGAACCGGAAGGAAGTCTTCCTCGATCTTCTTTGCTTTTGGAATAAGCTTGCCATCCTGAGAGATATGTGTTACGGTATTAACACCACTGATATTCTTTCCGTATCGTCCAAAACCATAATAAGACAATCCCATGGCCTTGGCCTGATCGAGTTCGTTCCCTGTAGGGACATTGCTCTTAGGCTTCTTTACCTGAGTGTGCACTGATGCAGGACTTCCGGGTGGAATAGGCTTTGGTGACGCCTGAAATGAAAACTGTACATCGGCCGGTGGCGTCTTTAATGGAACCACGTCCTGACCGTACTGATAGTTCTTTGGAGTTGTCTCGTAAGCAACTGTCTGAAGACGTACTTTCTCATCCTTGATCCACTGCTTGGCAACAGGGTTATCAATCTTGTCTGTAGTAAATTTATTCAACTTCTTGTATAGTTTCAGGAATGATTCCTTAACTTTCTTCACTACATCAACCGGAGCAGTTCTCATGTCTGCGCTGTTGTCAAAAGAGACGAAATGTCTGTCGCCAAAAAGTTCTTCGAAGTACTTCTTGTTTCTCTGAGCTTCAATCCATTTTTGAAGTCGAATGTCAGGACTACCATCCGGTACACCATTAGGATCAGTGCCGTCAGGTACCTTTCTTCCGCCTCTCTGGCCACGTTCAACGTTTCTCATCTGCGATACTTCATTGGAAGTATCGACAAAGAGCATCATTGTTTCGTATCCTAGTTCTTCCAGACGAGACTTGACTGTCTCAATCTTTTCTACAGAATCAGCAGTTCCATTGATAACAAGACCAAGTCTTCCTTGAAGAGCAAGACGTTCTTTTTCTTTGGTGATGCCTTTGGCCCGGCCACGAGCATAATTACGTGGTGTCTCTTCGCTCTGAGGCATTTTAGGATCAAGACCATTTTTCTTCATCAGAAATTCAAATGCATGGTCTGAATTGATTTCGACCAAACCTGAGTCCGACAAGGTCTGGTTCATGACAAAGTCCTTTCCTGAACCGGGACCACCGGCAAGGAAAACCGCTTTGAAAATACCGGGATCGTTTACACCCTCGGTAAGAACTGCCTCTGAGACTGTTGGGAGACTGAAGTGATCTGGATTGAGCTTTGCATAGTTTCTCATAATGACACCAGCGCGCGAGTTGGCCTCGTTCTCGATGTCTGATCCGGTTGACCCTTCCTGTGCAATATCCTTACCGATCAGCCCGTCCTCATTTTGTTTGTGGTGAATGAGTTCATGAGCTACTGTTCGAAAGATATCCATAGGATGTCGATTTTTGGTTACGGTGATGATTTCAGCATTTGACGGATTGTATCCACCAAAGGACCTGTCTCCACTATTACTGAGCCTGATTTTTGGTAGTGACTTAATGCCTAATTCTTTTCCGGCATAGTCAACAAATGTGTCCAACATAGGACCGAAGTTCTTGTGATCCAATTTACCCTCTATAGGTTTATGTTACAGTGTATTTAGCCTTTTCGAAATTCTACTCCCTGAAATCTTCGCGCATGCGCAAGAAGATCAAGTATAGGTAGATTTATTTTTAGTACAGGACTTGGTGAATGTTTGTCTGTATTGTAGTCTGCCAACCATCTGTGGTGTCCATCCAATATATAGTTGTCTCTAGATACTATTGATGGGGGTAGAGCAGGCTTATTCTTTATTATGCTATGTACCTTATCCAGATGAAAATTACTCTGGGTTGCCTTCAGATGAATAGGAGGTATGCGAAGGTACTGATGAGATATACCCTGACTTTCGAGAGACTTCAGAAAATCCGGAAGCTTATTCGACGTGATCTGTGGCATCTCTGATCGATGTATATTCAGGTTTTCCCTTGGGATTTCTAGTTCAGGTTCACGCTGTCGAGACAAATCTCTTTCTCGACCAATACTCTTTATTACGTTGATTTTATTTTGCATTATTGTAATCCTCGAAGTACTTCTCTAATGAGTTCTTGTTTCTTGTGAAGAATAGCAATATTGCTGTCTTTTCTTTTACTCGTTTATTTCGAACGTCAGACCTTTTACTTGAAATAATGGCGTCATTAAGTTCTTTCTCCACAAGTCCTATGAACTTGGTAGCAGAAAGATGAGTGCCGAACTTGACAATCCATTTCCAGAAGTGTTCATTCATCTGAAGTCTATTCAGAAAACCAGTAGATACATCTGTCTGTTTTGGTGAAAGCTTCATAGTTCGATTGTCCTTGCATTAGGTGGTATATTGTCTGTGAGAAATATTCTATTGTCCACATACCCTCTAGTAGGAGAACGACCGTAAATCTTGGGCATTCCCTGATCGACTGCATCACTGTCGTATCTCTGGTCCTCAATCCCCGGCCGGATGCCAATGTAGAGTTGTACGGTCTTTGAGTAGACTTTTGGCTCCACGAAGTATCCATTCAGAGTAAGTCTATTTGACTTCTTGTCATAGTCAGTCTTTATTTCTGTTGGTCCAACGTACATGTAGTCAATAGGACCACCGGTTACTGTTGTACCAATCAGAAGCTTTAGCTTATCTCTTGGACCAACTGTACCAAAAATCTGAGGTACAGGATCACCAGTTTTTATTCCAGAAGCGTCGAGTGACTGCTTGACTTTTTTCAGAAACTTATTTACAATTCCCGGAACGAGAACGTCAATCGATCTTTTATCCTCTCCATAGAGGGCGATAGTCGATCTGTCTCGTATGGAAAGATTGATATCTGTAGCGGTCTTTGGTGACATAATGATGTCTGTATACGGCCGAGCAACAGAAGACTGTCCACCAGAATATTTCTTGGCCAGAATAATGCCCTCGATGTAGTATCCTCCAGCAACAATGTTGATAGGATTTCTCTGATTTTCTCTTACTGCATTATTGACGGCTTCGATGAAAGTTCTTTCACGTCTGGATGTTGATACGACAGTCATGCGTTACCTACTATTATGGGTTATCCTTTATTTATGAAAGTATAAAGGCCCCGTTCGGGGCCTTTATTATTTTCTTCTTAGTATCTTGGATGGCTTCTTTTCATCTCGACGGAACCGACTAGGAATGGTTGATTCCAGTTCAGGTCCTATATCGTCTTCTGTCCATCCTCTTCCCATCGACAGATCGAGATAGTTCTCTCTGGTGAGTGGGACATTTCTGTTTTTCAAAAGTTCCACAATTTCGTCGTCATCTTCGTGCATTGTTGTATTACTCCCAACCATATTTCTTGTTTCCGGCACCACCACCAGTGATTTCATCTATAACTTTTCGTGCATGATCGTCGGATATTTCACCGGCATGATGGCTTGACCATGCGGTGTAGGCACTATTAAATCGCGAACCTTTCTTGAGTTCGCTTGGATACATTGCTCGAACACCTTCCCATGCAATAGACTGCATCTGTCGTGGAAGTATCCCTCTTTCGTGACTTGCTCGACGGTAGGCTTCTTCGTACATTGGGTCTGTACCATTAATACCGGTTGCCGCACCACCCTTTTTGATTGATACCCAATTGCTTGGGAGTTTCGCCGGAGTTGTTCCGAATGCATGGTTCACTTCCATTGAATTAGACGAGAACGGCTTCAGATGAGCAGCAGCGACAGCGTGAGTGTCTACAGTGACATCACCCTCTGTTCCATGTGGCGTCTGAATATTGTTGTAGAAGTTTCTGATCTTATGTCCGAGACCCATTAGTTCTGATATCTTCTGGACATCACCTTTACTTTCAATGATCGACACAGACTTTGCTATAGGATGAATAGCCTGCCACTTAGTCTGGGTATTCTTTGTGTTGGTGTATTCTCCTGATGGAGTGATCTTGTAGTGAGAGCGGGGATTATGAGCCTCGTCGTATGTTCGAATCCACATTGCCTTGTGAACGGGTCGTTCTAGGTCTGATAGCTTCTTCCCTCGAATAGCGTCAACGTCAGGCTGATCCTTTTCTTTCCAGATGCGCTTTGAGTGCTCTTCCATCTGGGGAGACCATGAATGGTTCTGGTGGTTGTGATAGATATCCAGAGTACGCTCGGCCAGTGCGATATTGTTATTCCACTCGTTCTGTGGGCTCAGGGCCGCAATAACGGCAGATGCGACATGGTGAGGTATTCCGTGCTTTTCGGCCATGACTTTGGATAGATGGTGTGCACCTTCGTACCATCGAGAAGCTTCCTGTCGGGCACCGGTCGGCATACTGTCATGAACGTGAAGGATGTTCTTCTTGAAATGTTCGATATAGTGTTCGGCTACATCGTCATGAGAAGCATTCGCAAACTTGGATTTGTCTATATCCTGATAGTGCGTCGAATCCTTCATGATGTCCATGTTGGCTTCAAAGTTCTTTCGGTTCCTCTTCATCGTATCCATGTCGGTGCGATGAGATAGATCGGTAGGGTCGTCTACTCCGGGAATGCGTTCTCCCTTTCTGGAGAACATTACCCCGGTTGGATAACGAGTAGAAATGCGCTGTTCTGCTAGGAATGTCTTGAAGGATTTCATTGGTCTATTATACCTGAATATGAAAATGGACAGGGTACGTTCATGCACCACTGTCCATTTATTTGTTACGGACCTACTATTTATCTTTTTGTTAAGATAGAAGGAAGAATGCGAAGAAGACAAGAATTATCGGAATCAGAAAGAAAACAGGGTGTACTGTCACTAGGAAATAGATCGCTGCACCAAAAATGATTGTCATTGCAGCACCATAAAATAATGTAACGTAATATCCGAGAATAACTTCTTATGGAGTTGTAGCTTCAAGAATTACTCTTAGGTCATCTTCTTCACTCATAGCAATACCTTGGCAGTTGGAATACACAACACTTTATCAAACATGTAGTGGAAATTCCGGGACTTATTTCCATTATCCCAATGGATTTCGATGGAATTATCATCATCTAGTCCAACTTTCGGATATGTGTATATGAGCTTACCGATTGTTCCTAATGCAGAGACATAGACTGCGTCAAATGACAGTTCTTCAAAAGGAATATCACTAACTCTACGAATATTCAACAACTTGAAGACAGTTTCTACCTGTTCCAGAGAAGCAAAATTCATTATCAATTCTCCATAAAAATTGGTAGGCCATGACAGAATCGAACTGCCGTAGCTGCCGTGTAAAGACAGCGTTCTCCCATTGAACTAATGGCCCTTAATATGTACTACTCGGTTAAAGTAGGACTGGTAGTTGGATGAACTCAGTCCTGTCTCGTCCCAGACGATGGTTATTTCGTTTTCGCGTTTGTCCTCGGTGTTTTCTTTCGACACTAACCGAGTGATCTTTCCGGTATTTCCTCGAAATGACTTTACCCTGTCACCTATCCTGAGGCGCTTGAAATCCTGCTCTGCCACAAACATATCAGTCACATCCTATCATGTCAATATGAAATTGGTGCCCACGGGTAGAATCGAACCACCGACCTGATGCTTATGAGACATCCGCTCTACCATTGAGCTACGCGGGCATGTATTATCTAAATCTATTCAATCCATAGAGTTTCTTCAATATGGAATCTCCATGACATCTTTTAGGAGCACAGAAGCAGACTAAGTCTTTTCCACGAAGTTCAGTTAGATCGAGAGTAGGTAAAACATACTTCTCGTATATTTCACAGACTTCGTCTCTGTTCCCATCTTTTCCAATGACCAACGGGTTCCCCCACCTTGATCCTCGACCGATATAGACTGCATCGGTAGGTATATCAACGTCCTTGGATTTATTCCATAACTTTGGCATTTGGTGGTTCCCCTCGGAGTCGAACCGAGTCCTCTTGTTCTTCAGACAAGCGTGCTGACCTCCAACACCAGAGAACCTTGTTGCGTATTACTTCAGGTTTTCGTTTTCGATGATTTCCCTGACGAAATTGTGCTGCTCGTCGAGTTCATCCCAGATAGCGCTGAAAGAGCCGGGCTCATAGAGCGCAAACTTGAAGTAGGTGTATTCGTAGTAGTACTTCTTCATGTGCTTGGACACCTTACCAGCAATAGAAGAACGACGCTGGTTATGCCACCGATCACAGAGCTTCACAAAGACCGAGATAGGGTTCTTACGAGTGTAGCAGTAGGTATTTAGGTGACGCTCGTAGCGAGTATTCCCCTTTCGATCAGTAACACCCCAGACAGCACTTGCAACATCGACACCAAAATTGTCAACCAACTCCGTGTAGGTGGTCGTGGTATCTTCAAGAACATCATGGAGCCATGCTGCTGCAATTGCAACTTCCTCTTCGTATTCATTGAAGAAATATCGTCCAGCATTCTCGGTTGCAAATCCTGCAACAGCAGTCAGGTGTTCCGTGATCGGAACTGATCCGTGCATCTGGTTTCCATGACGGGCAAAGGCAAATTCCTTGGCACGGGTGATTAGGTCGGTCATTAGTTATCTCCTGTCTTTATAGTAAGAGATTACCAGAAGCCTTCCGTTCTGTCAAGAACTTTTCTATCTCTGTCAGATAGATAATTGAGTTTTCAAACGTTTCGGAGTATCTGTCTAACTTTCTTTTGGATGAAAGCGGACCGTGAACGAAACCTGCCTCAAGGTTATTATATAATGGAGTATGCACCATTCGCAGTAGTTCTTCTGCGAACTCACGTACTAGTTCTATGTTCACTTCTTAGTCCCTTCAAGGTAAACGTCTAATGTGCCGTTTACTCGAATTTTTGTAGGGAGTTTCATTCCCTTTGGGAGAACAACTCGAAACTCGTTGTATCCTTCTATGAAGTAGATAGCAGTGACTTCTTCTAGTTCGGTCTTGTCATCATGAAGATCGACCGATACTGTCTTCTCTGTTTTCGAGATGATCTTGTAGTAATTTTTATGCTTTTCGGGCAATACTACTTTTGGTTTTACGACCACGGGTATGTGGTTACCCAGAAGCCAATTATAGGCTTTCGTCGCTTCAACAAAGAGAGAAGGTGGTGCAGACTTATTAATGTCGGGATGATACTTCTTTGCAAACGTACGATACGCGCTTTTGATATCATCCTTTGTGGCACTGTCTTCCAGACCAAATATTTTCAGGTATGTTCTGGAAGACATTCATCACTCTCTAAAGTGGCGGAAAGTTGGTAGAATCGAACTCCATAGACATCCCTGCCTACACATCGTTTTCAAGACGAGTCCAGTCCCAGACTGGTTAACTTTCCATATTCTTATGGTTCTTATTTTTAGATTTATATGTTGGTAATTGACTATCGCAGTTACTACATACGAACCTCAAATTTACAATTCTATTATCGTCATTAATGCCATTTATATGGTCAAGTATGAGTGGCATTGGTTTTCCGTGCCATTCAGGCCCTATACCGCATATATCACAGATATATGGGATCATATTTCCTAATAGAATTCGTTTTTTAATATGATGTCTAGCATAATCACTATTCTCTACAAATACATCCTCATCTTTGCGCTTTTCACCATATTGGTTTCTCTTCCAAACCATTTAACAATACTCCTGTCTGAATACGAGTATTTAGTATTCAGACAGTTTCTTAAACTGTGTGGGGAGCCAACCCCGGCACCATCCAATTATTTCTTTAGTCAATGACTACAGTAGAATTCTGTCTCGTAGTCTTATGACCCGGCAACATAGTCGAAGTAGTTGTGACATTTCGATTGGGACATGTCACAACTACTAGTTCCTTAATTGAGCCGTATCTACCTACACTAGTAACCTCACATCCTTCCGGAAGAGCGTTCTTTAGACGGAACACTTCTTCGGGGGATGGATCACATGCTGCAAGAAGAACGAGCAGCGGCAACATCAGCAAAAACTTCATCATGTGTTCCTTGTATCACAACTAATGTACGTTGTCAACATAAAAGTGGCGGATAGTGAGGGATTCGAACCCCCGGACCGGTTTTGAGCCGGTCATCTGTTTAGCAAACAGACTGCATAAGCCTCTCGCACAACCATCCAGAATTATTCATGATCCTGCCTCTTCAGCAGTTTTATATTTAGTTCGAATTCTTCCAACTGGTTCTTTCCGATCATAAAAAGTTCTGTTGGTTTTACTTCAAAGAGCTTTGAAACCAGTATATTCGATACACCAACAACTCCAAGCCACCACGCAATATGGCCGGTGGCTTCATAGGATACCTCTTTGGTTCCGTCAGGAAGCTCCGTGAATGCCGGATGAAAACCGAGCACCTGATCTTCCATCATTACTTTATTTTCACCAGAAAGGAAAATAATCGGGCAGATAGAGTTACAGACGCCATCCTTGACCACCATAGTCGTCATGCTGCGGACTGCAATCTCGTAGGCAATATTAATGCCTTCGTATACACTTCCACCATGAGACGATATGGCCACAGTACCTATGTTTGGATAAGCGATCATGAGGTTCTGAAACTGTTCCAGATCACCCTCAATGATCTTTCCGGTAATGAGAAAGGCCTTATCTTCTACCACATTAAACTGAGCGGCAGAAACTCCTGAAACCATTACAAGAGCAGTCACTGCGCCAATAACGAGTTTTTTGATCATGGAGTACATATAAGGTCTTTCTCCTAGTTTGTCAAGTCTTTTTCTTCTATGCAGCCGCAGAAATCAACTTGTATCGGTCGGCAGCGAAGCTGGCAACCCATGCATCTGGCTTCACCATAGGAACAATGTTACAGGTTCCTCGAATGTAGCCTACTGCCTGCTGAAGAGCGACGTTAGAGCCGTGCTTCTCGTTTGGATTGATGTCAAGGTGTATCTCTACATCTCGACCATCCAGATCGTCGGCAAGAGCAAGAAACATCTCTGCTGTATACTGCACTTCATTCATGAGACGGATGATCGGACGATCCTTTCGCTGATCGTAGTCACGGTCTCGAACTACCTGTCCGAATACGCGACAACCGTTCTTTCCATTGATATGGACCACAACTACTGTCATGTAGTCTGCGTACCATACACCATCAATGTTAAGTCGCTCACTGTCTGTTCCAAGGTATACCTTGGTTTCTGGTGACTGTGCAGAAATAAACTTCCGCACTTCATCAAGATCGATTGCCTTACGTATAATCATGGTAGTCTCCTAGTTGTTGCTATTACTGTCCAATTTTTCTCAGTCTTTCTATGGCTGAATTCTTGAGCTTCATACCCAAGAACGCTTCGAGTTCTTCCACAACGGCAAAGAACTCATCGTCTCCAAGCTCTGGATTGTAGCATGGTGCAACGATTTCGAAGTATTTATCGTAGATTTCTTCACTCTTCATATTATGGAACTCTTTTGTGTTACTCATATAGGGCTTCTATAGCACGGTTTCCTGCTGGTGTCAAGTTTCTTGTTCCGATGCCAGCATATATTCCGGTCGGTGCCGGAACCACCGGTTCTGCGTACCACTTGTTGGCGCGAGGATCGGTCTTGCCGTACCAACGCTTCCAAGCGTTGGTTTCGATATCGTAGACAAAAATATTCGGCACATCCTTGAGAATAGCCATGGTTACGGCCCATCCTGTGCCACCATCGACAAGGCCATTCGGCTTGATTTTGGCGACGGCATAGACGCTCTCTGAGCCACTTATCTGCCAGAAGTTTCTCTGGATCAGTTTGCGCCTAGAGCCCTTGTAGTCGGACCACTTTCGTCCCAAGACCTTGGCAGCGTATGCAATATAGTGTTCTCCCAGACTGAGTTCAACCTCCGCCAGAACACGTATCGTATTTTTCGGGACCAATATCTTGTGTCCGACGAAACTGTAATGAATCCTTCGGTGTCCTGCCTTGGCAGCAGCGAGTTCAAAGGCAGTGTCAGCACCAATGGCTCCGCCAGATTTACAAATAGACATTTAAATATCCTTTATTTGGGGTGTTTCCTTTGGGCATCTCAAACTTCCGCTTCGGGTTCCGCGATATCATCAAACGAAATTACCTTGACCAGTGTAGCCCTGTCACGACGAAACACTGCCTGAGTGTCCCCGATTAGGCACTGATAGTCATCGACTTCAAACACATATACGGAGAAACCAAACTTTACAAGCTCGTCTCGCCACTTCTTTTTATAGAACCAGAACTTCAACTGCTCAAGGGAAGAGAACCCGAAAAACCAGTAGCTCTTAGAGAATTCAGAAATCTTGTCCCACTGTGGAGCTAGTTTGGCATCGTCTTCTGGCATTGGATGACGTTCATAATCATTCGTCTCGTCCAGATATTCCGCATCAATGTTGACGCGATACACTCCATACCCAGATGCGTTCTGAACTCGATAAACTAGAGTGGTCATGTTTTCTTAAACTCCTAAGTTCTAAAGAAAACATACATGACCACTCGTCCTATGTCAATAGAAAAATGCCGGATCACCTGTCTTTTTGTATCGGCGGTTCATAGCGACCTTGTATGCCATGACGATATTCATACCGGCCCAATCAGGATTAGTGGCATCTGGCGCAACCCAATTGTCCTCGTGCCACAGAGTATTCCAGCCGTCCTTTCGAAGCTCTTCGGCCATCTTCTCTTTGCTGGGGAGGGCCATGGCGTCACTCGTCTTTCTGTGGGTCATCAATCAGAACCCTTCCAGCCGTCATGTCTATGTAGGCAGGGACGCATACGAAATCTGTCCTGTAGGGTCTGGCTTTTGCAAAACTATCCCCCGATGCGCGACAAGCCGCTTCGGTAGTGTATGGAAGCGGAATTGTTGTAGTCCCGCTTCCACTACTAGTCAAGAATATCAGAACCAGATAGAATATCTTCATTTCACTTCTCCACCCTCAGCAGGATCGTGTTCTCACTCAACCGACCAGTCACTTCGACATTGCCGGTGTTGATGGTGGTGAAAATCTTCCGAAGCGCGACCTTATTACCCTTCAGAACCTGATCAAGGATTTCCTTGGTCTTACGGCCGATCTTCTTGGATTCACTCTGCTTCTCATCGAAGATGACAGTGGTTCCCTTCACGTCCAGTCCATCGGCCTTACGGACCACGACGAGCTTCTTGTAGGCAACGTCATAGTACCAGAGAGCAGCCCTGCCAACGAATTCCTTGGGACTGATAGACTTCAGGCCGAGTTCAGGGAATTCCTTGAGGTACTGAACCTTAGAAACCTTCTTCTCAACCGAGACAGGCTTCTTTGCGCGGGGCTTCCGGGTCTTAGTGACCGGCTGATCGGTCGGAGGAGCAAACTGTTCTGCTGCCACGCGACCATTAGCAAGGGTCTTGATCGGAACCTGTGCCGGGACTTCTTCACTACCCGAAATGTAGACGCGAATTTCACCAATCACTTCGGCCACAATCCGAAGATAGGCCTGAACCTTATCGGCCTCTTCTTCGGTAAAGAACCGAAGAGTGTTCTTGGCTTCATCATTGATGTAGTCAATGATCTGGTTCGCAGTCCGATTAGTCACCTTGGCCTCTTCCAGAAGAGAGATGATGTCGGCATCGGTGCGACCATCTTCGATAACCCGAAGAATGGCGTCAAGAAGAGTGGCATTGACTTCATTGAGCTTGCCCGGTGCGCTGTAGACAACCTCCAGCTTCGAGCGATTGAACTTGGCAATGCCATCGCGCAGACCGGTCTCCAACCAGCCGTAGGCATAGTCCGGAAGAGTTGCGCCATTGTTGATCAGCCGAGCCAGCTTTCCGAGAGTGAAGGTGAAAGTTTCCTTACCACCTGCCTTGACAATCGCGGCAGTGTCCTTGTCACCCTTCTCGGTCAGATACTCGACAAGGAACCCAATCGCTTCCTTGTGGTCGAGATTGTAATTATACCAGCCGAGAGCATCCGAAAGTTCCTTGCCGGTGATCGGACGATCATAGGTCGGTTCCGGGCCATAAAAACCAAGGTCAAGAGCCTTCACTACCGAATTACGATGAGCCATTGATATCTCCTTTTGTTGAAACCACTATAAAAGAAAAGTGGGGGTCTGTCAACCCCCACTTCGCGGTTTTGCTGGATGATTTATGTTTCGGAACGAATATTTATCGAAGCCGTACTTGAGTGCCTTGGACTTATCTGATACCGAAACCATCTTACTCTGATCATTTACCAGAATGGTTCCGAGGAACATTTCAATTTCCTGATATGCTTCCCATGGAGGAACCACAGATGCGAACCCGATTTCCTTCAATCCTGTCGGGTTCTTGGACCACTGGTTTTCCTCTCGAAATCGAACTGCGATCACGACATTATTTCGGATCAGTGCATCCTGATCAAAGAACTTTCGAGGAACGAATTCCTCCTCCAGTCTCTTTTTCAGTTCTTTTGAAGAGTTATTCCAGTCATAATCAAAGAAGTCAATCTTGTCGTCTATCAGATCACTATACTTCCAATAGTACTTAATTCCACGATCTGTCCTGTAAGTCACCCCAAAATAATAGGTTCCACAGAAAATAACTTCTACTGTGGAAACATGCTATTCAAGGTAATTATTCTTGAACGGTACCTTTTTCGGAAGAGTAATCCATTCATGAGTATCCTTGGTTTCTCGCGTGAATGCCTTCTGACGGACGAATGTAATGTCAGATGCGTCCTTGGAAAAATTACCCACAGTGTCGTAGTAGTCGTATCCACCAATGATCCGCATGGTTCTCTTCCTTTATTAGGATAGGAACCTATCATATCCCTCAGAGCTTGTCAACACTTTTCTGAATTCTAATTCTTTCATCATCTGAAAGGGGAACAAGGCCTATATCTACCAAATAGCCGTCAGAACTGATAGCTGCATCACTACTGTATTCGATAACGAATTCTTTCAAATCGACAGTATAACCTATATGCTCTTTCTTTACATAAATGAACAATGGACGAGATATAGAGTATTCACCTGTCGCAATAGTGTCTATAGAAGGGGTCACTCCATCTATAGTTGCGACCTTCAACTTATCTTCGTTTTCTATGTAGAAAGAGATGCCGAAGACCCCGACAGAAGTAGGGTCTGCTCCAAGTCGAGCCAGAGTTTCTGAGTAGTCTCCATCAATGTCAGATGCATATCCATCCTTACGAACAGCAATACATGCAGTCTTTACGTCCGCGTCTTCAAGTCCAAGTGCTTTAAGACCTTCCTTATCACAACCTACTTCAAGAACCTTCTGTTCGAATACTTCTCTGGTTCCGTGCTTCTCTCCGGGAATGAAGATATTGATCTTCCAGTCAGGAAGCGCCGGATCGATCTGAGACCAGTTTGTGAATGGATTTGGGGAGAGCTTTCCGTCTATGATAAGATTGGCAGCAAGGGCTTTATAGATAGTGGATGGAGTAAGAGCAATGTCGGGTCCGGAAATATCAGAAGCAAAGACAATTCCATCATAGCCAATTTTGACTTCTAGTGGATCGATGACGCCATTTTCACGACAGTTGGTGAGTTCTGTGTCTTTCATTGGTCTAGATGCGCCGACTATGTCTGGAGTGCTTTCGTCAATGCCTGAACAGAATATCTTGACACCGGCACCAGTACCTACAGATTCGACTATAGGGGTTTTGCCTGAGAATGTTTCGGCAACTATCTGGGTGAATGGATATACAGTGGAAGAACCTGTAATGTGGATTGTGTCATAAGAGAAGGTGGGAGTAGAGAGTAGAACCAGTCCTAAAATTAGGGGCAATAGTTTCATAGATAACCTCTTGGTTGTGTTGGTGCATTCCAACACAAGTATATAGATGCTGTTATCGTATTGTCATAAAAAATTCATGAAAAGGCCCTGTGGAGTAGTTAAATCCACAGGGCCTAGTTAGGATATTTTAACGCATGACCGGGTAAGGAAACCCGAACTGAACTTCATCGCACGTGAAGCCAGTGAGTGGTGGAGAATATCGGATTCGAACCGATCTGTATCCTGCGTGCAAAGCAGGTGTTCACCCCAAGCAAACCCATTCCCCAAATTAGTGCTCTATCTTGTTTCGAGGTATCCCGACGACTAATCCAAGACATAGTTCCTGAAAGGACATTCAACTACTTAGTTGAGCTTTAAGAACCTTGTACGATGCCATACAAAACCTATTTGCAAGTTAGGTCAAACTTACCCAATGATCACGGACATTGTAGATTAACCGGTCACTTCTATGTCGGCCAGTGACTGCCGGGGAACTGGAACTAGCACCAAGGATCGAACTTGGTCAACCTGATCCACAATCAGGTGCTCTACCAAATGAGCTATGCTAGCGTCTGTGCATCAATAGCAGTAATAGCAGCTATAATCGCGACTACTGTCAAGTGTGTCTTAATGTTTCCCATCACTCCTGCTCCGGCCGAAGCTTATTGTAGTAAGGGAGGAATTCTGCAACATCCCTGAGGTACTGTGCGTACCATTCGGCGTCATCCCTGATCTTTTCAGTTTCCCTCAGAACTTCTAGGAAGAGGTCCGTAAGGGTATTAAGGTCGGTCACATTTTCATATCGAGACAACATTTTACATTCTCCATGATATTTGGTGCCCCTTGCCGGAATCGAACCAGCGCACCCTGATTACAAAACAGGACCTCTACCATTAAGGATAAAGGGGCGTTATAGGTAAGCGAGAAAATCCCGCTCGAACATGTAGTAAGCATACACTGCCAGTATCAGAATGTCAATACCAAATTCGGTCATTCCAGAATTCCTTCGTATGAACGGATGGGACTGCGCTTATTCGTAAAGCGCTCTTCAAAGACAGGCCTTGAACCAGTCAGATGCGTCCAAAGCTTTACGAACTTGGTTGCATCGGCATCTTCTTCGAGATACACGGTCTTGCCGCGCTTGTACGAATAGGCCGTGAACTGCGTCCGATCAATTCCAAGAACCTTTAGGTCCTTTTCGCGTACCGCGAGCCAACCATGACCCGGATCGGAGTAGTACTTGAATACACGGGTCTTCACGTACTTTTCAGTGATTACCGTCACTTTGTGATCCTCTCTCGTTATAGAGAGACCATACCATCAGATTATCGAGATGTCAATGACTGTTTTGCAGGTTCTATCTTATTTTCCTCGATGAGGTTTCGAATATCTGCCGGAGTAATCGGTACATTATAATCTTCCAGATCATTCCATGATCGACCAGTAAGTTTGTCCATGCGTATGAAGAACTTTGGATTTGAGCGGATCGTTACTCCAGTCCAGCCAATACGGTACTCGTAAGTCTTTCCGTTTACTTCAATTTTTCGATAATGGCTCATGATCAGTTCCTTAAAATGCAAAGGTGGAAGGATTTGAACCTTCGATCACGGTTTTGGAGACCGTTGCTTTAGGCCGGGCTAAGCTACACCAATATGTGGTTCTGGTATTCTGGTGCTTCAGGAGAGAATTGAACTCTCTTTTTACCCTTACCAAGGGCATGTAATAGCCATTATACTACAGAAGCTAATTGTAATTACCATTTGTTACGAGTTACTTCTTCGAACTCGATAGCATGTGGTTTTGCTAATACCAGATTGTAGTCCTGTGGAGTTGTCCATCTACTGTCGCAGTATGTACACTTCCATTCGTACCAATACGAAGCTTCATTATCCCATCCTCCACTACTGCCACAGTGCTTAAAGTACAGGTGTCCGGCCGGATGTGGACATGATGCCTGAATGTATTCTATCTTTTCTTTAGCATCAGAAATGATTTTCTTCAGATCAACTATGTCTTGGTTCATTGTCAATAGCTTTCATTGCATTAAATTTTAGTAGACCCTATGAGAATCGAACTCATGCCTTATGGGTTAAGAGGCCAACGCACTACCACTATGCTAAGGGTCTATATTATTCTTCGTCGTATTCTGGATCATCTTCCGGGAGCCTTATCGCAAAGGGTCGATAGACTTTGATACCCTTGTCCAGACGAACTATGTATCTTGGTGCATGTCGAAAAAAGTACCACCACAATATGAACGGCAGACTAATTTTTCCTATCGGTCCATGAGAATAGAATTTAATCACGTACCATGTAGCTATGAAAATTTCCCAGAGTAGGACCATAAGGACTACTGCTAGTCCTATTATGACATGACCGGCCAGAAAATAACCCAGTGAAATCAGTATGTATTCGATCATATCAGAAAGACCAACTTACGTTGAAGAACCAGAAGCCAAATGCCTTATGGGTAATTCCATCGTAATAAATCTCTTCATATCCCCAATGTCGAACGTTCTTAGAAATCCAATTTGGGAACGGGTAAATGTAGCATGCGTAGTCATATATGTCAACAGGATTTTTCGTTACCTTGTATTGGGGACCATATGGATGCCAGTGGATACCCCAATTCGACAATTCAATCTTTCCGTTAAATAGTCTCATTCTGTCCTCGCTTGCGCTTCTCTCGCGCATCCTTCATGTATGCATTCAGAACTCTACGGCTCCATACATCATCTCCCATGGGGAACTGAATAGCCTTCGCAAGTTCGGATGCCGGTTCCTCATAGTTCGGCCAGAAGTCTGGCGTCAGAACGATTTTCTCTGGCTGCGCTTCGGTCACTCGACTATCGTCTACGATTTCGACTTCGATGCGCTTTTTAGTCAGGACGTGCTTACCAATCTCGATTGGCTTGTCCCATCCATTCTTCTTGGCCTGACTGACCGATGGAAATACACCGATCTTTACCATTACATGAGCCATGAGAGGGTTCTGTGGAAGGTCCTTAATGTTGATAATCATCTTATTTCTTCCATAGAAAATGATTTCGAACAAACCAACGGTCAATTCGCGGAGAGCCGTCTGGGTTCTCGTCCATGACAACGCGGATGACTGTCTTCAAGGCCTTACACCACAGAAAACTATCCGGAGTGATCCAGAGCTTCTGGTTGTACTTGGGCCAAGGAATGAATTCCCCCTCCAATGCTTCAGAGTACTGAAAGTACTGCCGGAAGTCTCGTTCAATAAATTCACCCAACACTTCATTTCCACGCGGCGCAAAAGCCATCATCATTCTCCATGAAACTGCCAGAGCAGAGCATTACATATAGCGTGAACCGAACCGATTGTCAAGCCCGTTTTATGCGAATGATGAAGATGTATTGGTACTGCGTATGGGAATCAAACCCATCTTCAAAGCTTGAAAGGCTTTTGTCCTAGTCGCTAGACGAACGCAGTATAAATTAGTGGTGATCTGCGAGGGACTCAAACCCCCAACCCCATGCTTCGAAGGCACGTGCTCTATTCAGTTGAGCTAGCAGACCATATTATTTCTGTAGATATCGTCCACGTTTAAGGCCGGATCATAATCGAGCCTCTAGATATATCTTTTCATCCTGATGCAGCAGGAAATCCCCGGATCACGGGTAGTCTCAATCTAGATGATGAATCCCCGACGATTGGGGTCTTGCGTTCTTTTTCTCGTATCTACAGTTGCTGAAGATGTTACTCTTCAGTATTTCTTCTTGTCTTCATCGTCATCCACCCAAATAGCGGGTAGCTTTTTGAGTAGGCGCAGAAACTCGTCGTTCTGCTGTTCGGCTTCATCGGCTCCCATAGAGCCCATTGAACTCATAGAGAAATCAGCCTCAAAGTTCTTGGACTTTTCCAAGGCTTCGTACACATCATTAAGTTTCACGTAGTGCATTTTCTCATCCGTAAATTTGGTTGCGCAGGGTGGCGGTTGCATCCACCGATCTTTAGCTTATGAGGCTAATGAGTTACTACCTTCTCTACCGCGCAATAGGGTTCAATATTTAGTATCAAAATTTGGGTTTTTCAGCTTTCGGATCACATAATACAGCTTTCCGAACGGAAGGGAATTGTCTTCAACAGGTCCTGCATGCTCCACAACGGTAACATGGTGGCGAACGCTAACATTGATAGTGTTAGTGTGCAATCCGAATGTTATTGATGGAGCGGCTACTGGCTCGGCGAGGCCAAAATATCCACCGAACGTTCCTACCGCATTCTTGAGTGGATCATCCGGTGTCGTCATAGTGATCCGGACATTCTCACCTACCATAAAATTTGACATCACATTCTCCTAACAAGTGCATCCTACCATTCTTCGGTGCCTATGTCAACACCTTTTTATTCTTCGTTAGAAATTTGGTGGAGATGACGGGATTCGAACCCGCACAGTTACATCGACCCGAGCATTACCACAGGCTACCTTTGACTTGAGAAACGCGCTTCCCTACTAAACCTTCACCAGCACTTTCGGTGCATCCGCAACTCGTGTGTCTCAGATATTTAGATGGACTTGGTTTTACCCAAAGCCGCTACCATTTTTGCGACCGCTCTTGCCGATCTTGAGCAGACATCCCCATAAAACTAGAACCGAAGTCGAGGACTTTTACCCCTTCACCTATTATGGTTATCACAACACATCGACTTCGGGACAGATGTGTGAAGCATTCTACCTAGTATCTGTTTCGAACCATTCACTAGGCATTATAGTGTTCAGTAGTCAGGATCGTAAATTCCTCGCTTCTCGATCTGGTCTACCAAATCATCCTTCGCTTCATTTACCTTTTCTTCGATATATTCTCGAAGAACTACTGCAAGTCTATTGATCTTTTCGTCAGAAAGAGTGTCGAAAATAAAAAGGAATTCGTCTGCCAAATCAATACGTCGCTTCATTTCTTCATCCTCGGATTAAACTTGGCTTCGAAGTCTCCTATTGCTTTTCCAGAAAGGAAACCATTGCTGTTGGCATCTTCCAGAAGAGGCAGGAAATCATTCCTGTTCGTTACAGGTCTTAGAAAGTCAGGTGGATAGTACACCAGATTATCTTCGCTGTCAACTATCATCAGTCGTTTATTTTTCTTGACCAGACGAAAGTTGGAAGTGGTCGGGGTACCGGGGATCAAACCCGGCTCTAATGTGTGAGAGACATTCATTCTGATCAACTAAACTATACCCCGATTACGTCTGTTCCGTCCTCTGCCAAGGTCCGCTCACCAACCAAAGGTTCCCAGCGTGCCTGCATCTTTTCGATGACTTCGTCAGGAACATTGTGTACGTTCTTATACTTTCCGGTTGCAACCAGAACAAGAATATCATGTGCAGGCAGCATCTTCAGATAGGGATCGATTTCCCACTTCTTAGTGAAGGTATTAGAGACGACAACGACATATCCCATATCAAGGAAACCCTGAACAGTTTCCTGACACCACTTGTGAGCATCCGGAAGACGTTTCGGATCGAACGCATAGTTCTCTTCATCTCCGAAATACATGTCGGCTTCAATATGAACCGACTTTTCTCCAAGGCCCTGAACCGTCTTCACGATTTTCTTGGCGACAGTAGACTTTCCGGAACCCGGAAGACCACGAATAATAATCAACTTAGACATTAAGAACTCACCTTTTCTTCAAGTTCCTCAATACTTTTCAAAAGGTTGTCGATGAGACTAATGGCCTCAAGGACATATCCTTCCTTGACATACCACCCCTCATCATTAAGGCTCCGAGCAACATGCCAGAGACCATCCTTAACGCCTTCAGGGCTCTGACGGTATTTTCCATAGGCATTTTCGCCAATTTCAAAGACCTCGTCGGTCGCAACTACCTTAACGGACATTATGGTCTTCCTTTCGATATGTAGACCATATACTGAAAGGGTTCATCTGTCAAGAGATTCTTTTGAGACCGAGAGCTTTTAGCTCTTCATCACTAAGCTTATTCAGCGCATTTTTCTGGAGACCCATCGCGGTCTTTTCTGCCCGTTCCTTTTCCCTTCGAGCTTCATCTTCGCGTTTGTGTTTGATCCACCAAGCAATTGCTTTTCTTTTAGTAAGACCAGCTTCATTCCAGTCTACACAGTCAAGTACCGGATCAAACGACCCGGTACTTTCGAGTACAGTAAGTACTCCACAGAGTGTTGCAGAAACTACTCCGAGTTCGTCGTAATCATTTCGACGGCTTTCTTCTTCGGCAAGATCATTACGGCACGGCATTTCATTATCTCCTATTACAAAATTGGTACCCACAAGAGGACTCAAACCTCTAACCTTATGCTTCGTAGGCATGTGCTCTATTCAGTTGAGCTATGTGGGTGTTGTTAACTTACTTTCGGCTCTGGATTAGGCCCCAGCAATCCTGAATGTAATCTGAATACAGGTCCCTAGGGTTCTTGAAAGACAGAATTGCCATTGCATGATCTTCCGGACTTGGAAGCGACAGCAATTCATCAAGAGTTGCTTTTCGTTCATACAGAAACTCTAGTATCTTTTTGGTCTGAATATCGGTCATATAGAATGCATACACTAGACGTAGTGCAGCGACCAAAAGAACCGAACCAATGAATAGTACTATTGTAGTAATTGCAGTCATTTGAGTATTGTCTTTCCTGCCTGAAGGGTATTTATTTCATCCTCGGTGAGACCGAGTTCTTTTGCCCTATTTAGTATTCCTTTATAGGTGACAATGAACTCGTCATTCAGAAGGTCTTTATTCGATGGGGCGCTTATAGTTATTTTCGAACCCGGATCGAAGTAGTAGTTACCAAATTTCCATATTACGGCCTCTTTTACTGGAGCCGTAGAACCCTGAACGTATGCGTTACGTGCTACTCGATGGGCATAAGAAATGCTGGTAGTGTACATACTCACATATTCTCGGCCTCGACCTTCGGTGAGGTCTGAATTTGCGTACACCGCGTACACTGTAATCTTTTCGGGTTCCATTCTGATTATTCCTTTACTGCCAACTCAAGAAATTTGTGCACACGAGTTATCTCTTTGGAGAAGCTAATGGCTAGACCATTTTCTAGTTTGATAAGCCTCTCAATGTCTTCGAAATATAGGCGTATCTTCATAAAGGATACTACGTCATTAGTCCATTCGCTGATATCGGTCAGTTTACTCACAAGTGACTTACTTGAACTGTTTCCACCGTCACTGGTCATTTCGAAGTTCCTTTAGGATTTCCAATATCGCAACGCTAGTTATAGCAGATGTTATCGCTGTTGACAATGCCCATCTTTCCTGAGCGGGGAGGAATTTGTCTTTATCTTTGTATACACTCTGCTCTCGAAGCAGGTTATTCAGTTCTCGAAGAGAAACCTCTTCCATCTTGTCATAACTATGTCTCATAGACTATTCCTCAATACCTAGAAATACCCGAACCATCTTGGAATATGCTGCTGATCGTTCCTGCGCTTCTATCCGAACTTTATAGATATCCTGAAGTTTATAGCTACCCTCAGATGGGTGGTAATAATCTTCCGGCCAGTTCGATCCCCATCTCGATTTGTCTCCATCTACGAAAGGCCATTTACGAGCAAATTCGGCATCATGTTTACTACAGTATCTGAGATACTTTACAAGTTTTAGTTCTGCGTCGGTTAAGTTCTCTCTCATGATTTATTCTTTCAGTGTTTCAAGAAAAGAAAACACGTCAGTCGGTGACTGAAATGTCTTGGTGATTAAATAGGGCGACACAAGACTGACGTGAATATGTCGAGGACCATAATAGCGAACTGTCCCTCTTCCGGGGAACCGTCCATTGCCGGGAGTTCTCTGACCCCATCTTCGTCTATAAGGTCGTGCCTCAACATAATTTGGTTCTGTTTCAAATATTACGGCCACCGCCGCATAGAATTGTTCTTTTTCGTTCATAGGCTTATTTATACCATAAGCCTATGAATTTGTCAACATCGATCAGACGAGTTTCTTCGTTTTAAATCATCTATTTTATGAGTACCTAATAGGATCGAACCCAAGAACCTTACAGACCTCATCTTTGTCTATATTCAAGACGGTAGAGGATTTTGTAATGCTTGCACGAACCCCAAGGGTCTCACGCGCTTTCACATAGGTATCGATGATAAGCTTCTCAGCTTTGCTGTAATGGAACATTCTTTCCCTCTGTCAAGACAATTCGCGAGAACCGCGAATATAGGTCCAGAACCGAATTGGGTGTTCGAACCCAATAGGCCACTGGTGAATTATGTATTCACCATCGTCATTGGATGGATTGTCATTATCGACAACATCCATAGCCTCTTCACGAGTTCGGAAAATGCCTAGGGTGTTGAAGCGAACATCATCATAATCCGTATACGACCAGTCAACCAGATAGACAATGTCCTTGGATACATTTGCGTAGTACGTATCAATCAGAGCTTCGCATAGTTCCCTGATCTTTATAACAAAGTTCTGATCTTCTGTTTTGAAGTTAGACTTTCGAGGACCAAGATGGTTTGCTGATGCCCTCACCGAGGTAATCAAATAAGCCGGTGTTGAGGCAGACTTACCATTCTTCAGTTTCTCGACGTTACTAATAGCCAATGACAGAGTTATATTTGGAGTATATGGTATCTGTTTCTGTTCCAGAATGTCTAGCAGTTCATCGATCAGGGCATTATACTTCAAAGAATTTTCTTCGTTCATTTGTCTTTCGCTCTCTTATTTTCAACGTTTAATTTAGGTGCGACCCACGTATCCGGAAACAGATACAATTCAGGCATCTTGCCGTCTTCACAGGAGGTTCAAAGGAACTCACCCTCTTTTGCAATTATAGTACCATCGTTGGTCATTCTTGTCAATACCTGTAGGATGGGATTGACCAATTCTCCTGTTCGACATCTAATGATGACCTGTTTGAATTTGTCTCCTACATACAGGATATGTGACCGGTTGTCGTTGTCATACCAATGAACACTCTTACCGTCTACTTTTGTTGACCGAACCAAATTCGTACTCAGTATTCCCTCTATCAAATACCTTCCGATCTGAAGGATCGAATTGGTCTTGAAGTAATCGGACAGGTCTGTATCAAAGTCTACCAGAAACTTGAGGTTGAAATCTACTGGACGAGCCATATTAACTCACCTTCTCTCGGAACTCGTTCTGATCGAGTACGAAGACACCGTCACCGAACTCGAAGCCATATTCCTTTTCCTTAGTGAAGGGAATAGGACGAGCAAAAGGACTTGCTGTTGCTCCATTGCTGAAATGGAAGACCGGGACCAGATCATCCCTAAAGGTAATCCGCGTAAACGTCTTTGCGCTACGCGGATCAAAAAATCGATCAATTCTCTTGACAGACATCATTCATACCTTTCACGTAAAGACGATGAACACTCCAAAAAGTATCCAGATCAGAAGGATGATAACCGAGGTTATGATCGAGTAGAATACTGCCACCACAAACCCAATCATATCGACTGATCCGGGAAAGCTTTCTTTAGGCCTGAACCTATAGAGAACCATCGCCGCAATAATGACAATAGCAGAAAGTACGACAGGAATCAATAGGGTCATTCGGGTTTCTTATCCTCAAAAAGTGATTTTAGCCGTTCATATTCCAGTCTTTCCTTCTCCTGTTTGGTCTTTCTGGCTTTCGCGAGCTTTTCCGCTTCCTTCTTTTTTCGAAGAAGGTCCACTTCCTTCTTGGCTTCTTCGTATTTTTCAAGAGCCGCAATAACAGCAGATGTAGTAAGTTCAGAGCCCTTATCTCCATCTCGATCAACTACAATGACTGGAATTAGATTGTTGTTGGTTACTTTATACATTTCTTTAATTGAAGTCAGATTGTGAATGTTCTTCACAAGATACTTCAATTTTTCTTCGGACAACTCTTCCCAGCCTGTTACGTCCGATTCAAATTGACGCACATAGTCGTCAATATTGTCGCTATAATTATAGCTTACGTATATGATCTTTACCTTAGGCATTATCCATTTCCTTCATGATATTGATTAGATCGTCTATACTCGAAACATAAATCCAGAACGTACCACTATAAAGCCATCTCCATTTCTTGAAACCAAGAAGCCTGAGATACCATGGGGTCGGATGAAGAGGTATAGGATTAACGGAAGTCATTTTGAGGTTCCTTTAGTGGTGGGTGTGGTAGGAATTGAACCTACTGCCTCTATCGTGTCAGGATAGCGTTCTTCCAATGAACTACACACCCACTCACTATTACGAAGTCGGACGAGGAATTAACTCATCCAGAATATTAGGTGAGTAAAGAATATTCTCGGCCTTCCATCGACAACTGCCAATCGAAAGACGGAAATATGGAGGGTTAGGCAGCGGCCTGTTTTCCGCGCTGGAAAACTGATGCTCAGGGTTCGTTTCGTCGTATTCATATCCATTGAACTTGAAGAAGAGGAGCCGGGCAAGGTCTTCCTTACCCTCGGCAGATCGAAGTTCATAGGCAAGAACTTCTGCGACTGTCGCAGACTTTGAGTTGTCGGCAGGTGACGCCATTGTCGAAATAAGCATATAGTCGAGTGGTCCTAAATTGGCATCAGACACAGTGATGCCTAAATATCGGGAACTAAGTAGGGTGGTCATTACAAATTTCTTTCTGTTTGGATTGGGTTTGAGTTCATGAAATTGGAGTACCGAGTAGGAGTCGAACCTACCTGAACGGATTTGCAATCCGCCGCGTCAACCGATCCGCCATCGGCACATCCTTTGTGATCAGTGGTGCTGATCACTATTGCTAGTATGCACTGTTCCGGACTGGTTGTCAACAGGGACAGTTGCATGAACCCATCGCCAAAGTGGAGAAGCCACCAGAAGCCAACCGATAATCGCAGAGACATCGATAACAAACCACATGTACCACGGCATGGCTGCAAACAGTGCGGGAGCAGTCTGCCATGTCAGAAACGTTCCTATAGACAGGATCACTGCAACAAATGCAGAACTAACGATCCGGAAAATACGAAGTCCAAGAGGCAGTATGAGTGCGACACCCGAAAGCCAAAGGGCATCAAACATAGTCAGTAGAAATGGATGTTCTGCAAAGTGTGATATATTTAGTGCAAGAACACCGTAGGTGGGCATGAAAGTTAGTACTCCCATGCCCACTACGAGTACCCACTTCAAGAGATTGAAGAGGATAGGGTTCATTTACTTACGGCTTTCCAGAATATTTTCCAGAGCAACCTTGGACGCATCCATGGCAACCTTGGCCTGTTCTGCCGTAATGACCTTCAGGCTATCCCACATATCAGCCCATGAGCTAATGTTGGGACGCAGACTTTCTGCCGGGATTGCAGAAACACGCTTGATAGTTACTCCAAGTCGCTTCTGATCACGAGGAGGAAGCGCCTGAGCCGCAACCGAGGTAGGACTTCCGGTAATCAGAGCCACCGAAGTACATGCGGTAGTAACTGACTTGGCATTTGAGAAGAACCAGCCATTAGCTACCTTGAGGTCAAGGAATTCGTAGTCATCTTCCAGACCATAGTCCACGAGAGGAATGATAGTCAGGTTTGCATCAGCAATGGCCTTGAAAGTTGCTGACTGAGGATCAGGTCGCATAACAAAGAAACCATGGGTATCCTTGCCCGACTTGACGGCATTGACAATATCGAGTGCCGACCCAACGTTGTCAACGAGAACTTCGTCCAGTTCCGGATAGAGCTTGATGAGGTTCTGATAGGTTCCGTAAGAACCAGACTTCAGACCACCAGTTGCCAGATTGATCTGGAAGGCATTGCCGAGGAAGTCACCGAAAGTGTGGTAACCACTCTGATTTGTCACCAGATAGAGACATTCAGGCCCGATATTGTCGGACAGAATGGTAAACTCATAGGCCTTGCCGGTTTCATCCACGGTACCATTGAGGTTCTTCAGGATGTCCAACTGCCCAACTGCAAGATTGGTCGGATTGTCCGTAACCTTGCGGGCATTGTCCAGAGTGCCTTCAGAGACACCACCCCACACATAGCCATTCAGTGCGGCATCACCGAGGGTATCGATGACGTGAGGGACATATACGTCAGTGTATGTCGAAGAATTTGGGGCACCGCCGCCCCAGACCGACAACGGACCATCAGCATATGCTGAAGGGACCGAAACAAAGGCCAGAGCAATAGCTGCTGCGGCACTCAAAAACAACTTATTCATACTGTTCATTTCTCCATGATGTTTGGTTGTGTTAGAACGAAAACACTTCTCGTTCTACTATGTAGACTATGCTCCATCCTTTGATCGCATTCTTCTTATGATTTAGAGCGGCAGCTTCGTTATCGAAGACCGCGTCTATTTCATTGTTCTTGAATACGATCCAGACTTTCATAGTCCAGTCTCCAATAGATTAAGATGGTTCCTATCTCCGTTTACCATCAACCGAACCAATAAAGTGGTGACCAGCCGGGGAATCGAACCCCGATCACTTTTGGGGTGTAAGACCTTCACATTTACATCCGAAGCTCAAGTGCCGAGGACAACCCTACTTTAATTCATTAAAATTAGTAAGGTGTGAATTCTATGACGCAAGATCGAGGCTTGCCGCATTTTCCACTATGCTAACCGGTCAATAAACAAGTCACATTACATCTAACAAGGTTTGTAAAAAATCAAAAAGTCAGAGACGGGTCTGCTCGAATTTTAGGTCGCGGGTCCATGATGCTTAATCTTTCAAATGTCAAATCTCTAAGGTTCTCTTACAAGGAAGGTTACTGTTGCAGTCGCTTCATTTCTCGTCTCCTCTGTCTGACATGATCTGTATAGCAGGTTGGGGAAGGGTCGTCAAGAACTTTTTTCGTTCATCGAGTAAGGATATTCGATGGTGATTTCGGCCAGTTGGTTTATGGCATCATCCGATCTAGCAAAGCTGTATATGGTAGGAATGTTGGAAATGATGTCGGGGTTCGTAAAGAGTTCTGTCTTTGGGACGAAGACTATTTCTTCGTCAGTCATAGTCTTGACACTATCCGGAACAAGATGCTCTGACTTTATATGGAAGATCAACACTTCAAATACGCCAGTGCATATCAGTTTTCCGATATAGAACCACTCGTAACCCAAAGTTTCGTATCCGGTCTCTTCTAAAAACTCACGCTTCATAGCAGCGACAGGCGATTCATTTGGCTCGATTTTTCCGCCAACGAAGTTCAGCTTACCTTTTTGCCATTTCGGCCGGTTTTTCCTGATCATAATCAGGTGAGTGTCATTCTCTGCAACACCCAGAACATATCTTTGCATTTAACTCATTCCATCAAAAGTTATGCCCACAGTTTGGGCAAGTCGTTTTATGATCTTTTTCAAACTTACGCAAGGTATGGCGTAAATCCTTTGCTTCTTTAAGCAAAGCCTTAATTTGTGGCTTCTTCAATTTCTTATCCGGACTACTTAAATACACCTTAAGCTTTTCTTTAATACGCTTAAGTTTGTACTCGAATACTTCATTGAATCCACTGATCATATTTTTTCATTATCAACTTAGATGTAGCAACTTCTTAAACTGGTCACGTATTTCATTGCGACCATGTTCTTTGGCAGCTTCGACCAGTGAAACCATGAAGTCACCTACAGGGAACTTTTTGTAGTCGTAGAAGTCATCCTTATGACGACCAATCCAAGTTTCAACTATTAGTGTATCTAAGTGATATGTTTTTCCATTCAGATAAAAGCTTAGTTGGGAAGTATCAGCATTATTTTCACTGGTCATAATTACCTCTTAGTGGTTTGGTAGTCCAGAGGGGAATCGAACCCCACGTCTTTGGTGTTAGTGGGTGGATTCGAACCACCTACCACTCGCTTATCAGGCGAGGCCCTCACCATTCGGACTCACTAACATTTTGATGTATTCTTCTGTCAGGTGTTCTTGCCGTAGCACATGTACCCGCACATTGTTTTGTTGGATTACTTTCTCAATTTTCTCGGAATCCAATTTGGCCTTGTAGTTATTTTTCGGATCAAGATAGATGTCGTACTCTGTGAGATAAAAATCTGCAAAGTATTTTCTATTGTCGTATTTCAAATACTTTGGTCTTACCCAAGCTATATTCAGCGTGTTTAGTATTTGACTACAAATTAATTCATAACTACTTTGGAGTAGTGTTTCTTTACCATACGTATCCAAAACACGATACTTTTTTGATCGTCCTGCGTTTTCTCTATACCCACCTATTTGTCCAACATATCTAGGGTCTCTAGTATCTGGTTTAGTTTTCAGGCCACTGTTCCATTGCTTGCGAGTACCATTTAAGAACCCATGATTTGGGTCATAGTCGATGCCGCGTATCTTCTTTGTCTTTCTTCCAGTGCAAGAGTTATGGTGCCGTGTGAAGTTATTAATAGAGATGTCTCTATTACATTTAACGCATTGAGTTACTTTTAAACCGCCATACATTTAAACCTCCGTGGTTAAATGTATTTAGTTAATCAGATCAGCACACTGCTCTGCCATTGAGCTACAAGACTATGAAATTGGAGCGAGCGGAGGGAATCGAACCCTCGTCTTCTACTTGGAAGGAAGTTGCTCTACCATTGAGCTACACCCGCGCGATGCGTAGGGGGATCGAACCCCTGACAACTAGTTAGACAGACTAGTACTCTACCACTGAGCTAACGCACCATAAAATCAGTGAATGTTCCTTACGTTTTTACGTCGAAGTTACATTCAAACCCGAGACGAACTGTACAACATCCTGATCAAATTGTCAAGAGGCTTTTATAATTTGGTGAATGTTCCTTACGTCCATCGTCGAAGTTACATTCAAACCCTAAACGAGAGGGTCCTTATCCCTCTCAGGCATAGGTATCTAAGACCTTACCTGCGAAAAAAGCCAGTACTTGAGGTCGTACCTCAACATATGGAGGATTGCCGAGCCTTCCGGGTCCTTTGTCCCATAGTCCCCATGTATCTGCATGGGTCATACTGGATAATTTTGGAGGACCGGGTGGGACTCGAACCCACGATGTGCTTTCGCATTCGGATTAAAAGTCCGCTCCCTTCGCCACTGGGGTCACCGGTCCATTTTGGTGACGGGGGCATACACGAACTATATCCTCATCAGATACTCAGGTAGACTACTCTCAAGCTACTACCGATTTTGTGGTTATTACCTACCACTAATGGTTTCAGAATACTCATTCTGCAAGTCATTAAGTCGGTCACGTGCCTCATCGTACTGTTCTTCAATGCGAATGAACGCATTGAATTCCTCTTCAGTCAGAAGTAATATATTATTCTTCTCGAAGTACTTTCGATCAAATTCTTCGTAGTCGTTTTCATTATACGGTACAAGACATGGATGGTCGTACCAAGCCAAATGATACTTCTTCTTTTCGTTAGACATAGTGGTTCCTTATCGCATAATCAATCAGTTCTGTAAATAAACCTTCCTTCGTTCGTCCGGTAAAATTCCCGTCTCGCGTCAGGACATTGATATAGAAAACTTCCTTGCCGTCGCGGATCAGAGTACCAATCAGCTTTTCGGCCTCGGCAGTTTTCTTTTCTAGTTTACCAATGAACGCATCTTCTTCACGAAGGCGGCGGTTCATGCGGTTCTCAAGAATTCTCTCAATCTCGATCATGACCTAAACATATCAGACCATGATCGAGATGTCAATAGAGAAAATTCGTCAGAGGTCTCTTTTTCCTTTCCAGATCGCGGTCACTACGGGAAACCGCAGCTTGCCATCTGGAGTACGGTTCTGGTATCGAACAGTGGCAGTACCGGCACCATCAACGTATTCATTCTTTTCTTCTAGAAGTGTACAAAGAAATCCCTGATTACCTCGGATGCCAGAAGAGCATAATGTACCGTCTTCAAGGACGACAACGACACTCTTTGCATATCCTGCCCAATTTCCTTCACCTTCGACAATATCTCGAATCGGGAATTCCCGATCTTCGAATTCCTTGCGCTTGATCAGGTTATTGGTGCGCTTGTTTTCGTACGGAGAATCTGCAATCCGGATCATCTGTCCTTCAAAGCCGTTCTCCATGTAGTCACTGTAGGTCTTATCAAGCTGTTCACGAGAAGAAATCTTCTGGGTCCATACCGGAACGATTTTGTCGTTTGGTGCAAAATCGAAAATTGCTTCTCGAATAGTTACCGAACGCTTCTCGAATGAGAGAGACGGATTGTTTGGGAAGAATGCATCGTAAATATGATACTCGACAACCTTCTCGGTCTCTTTCAGAGACGCCTCTGTAACATTCTGTTTCTTGAATAGTGAGGTAATCTCATTGAAGTTATCCCTCAGATCATGATTATAGAGTTCACCATCCAGAACGACATCAGGAAATAGGCCAAATAGGGCCTTGAGGCTTTCCTGAATATGTGGACAGGAAACGATTTCCTTGCCATTACGAGTAAACATACCCTTCTTGGTGACTACGCACCTGATGCCGTCAAGTTTTGGCTGTGAGTATACTCCAACCGGATTGAAGTTCTTGATGTCACCATAGGTTGCAGCCAGCATAGGTTTAAAGTAGGTCTCTTCATCGACATCATTAATGTCTGCAAAGTAACCACCCTGTTCCATCTTCTTGGTGACTTCGGCATTGGCTTCGAATGCCGCCTGCTTCTCGGCAGTGGTAGCATTGGATCGACCAACGTTCTTAGGCTTTGCCTTTGTTGGAGCCGAAGTTACCTTTTCACCATTGACCAGACCAGAGACTGTCCAATACTTGTCTCCATCCACAATCATAGACCATTCTCGAAGGTTACCCTTAGTATCCTTCTTATAGAGAGTTGTCGTATTCATCACTATCACTTTCTTTTGAGTTTTGATGCCACTTCCAGATAGTCGTAGTCTGAGGGTGTCAATTTCAAGTGTTTTACGGCCTGTTCGATGTAGTGAGCATCATGCCATGGCATTCCAACATCAGGGAACGCATCATCGTAGTTTCTCATTCCCTGAGCCGTGAAGATCACGGCTTCAGTATTCTTAGAAATGTCCGGAGCAATAGGAAAGTCGTACGTTACTGTGTTCTTATTATCCCAGAACATTTCCTTAAGGAACTTCGCGTATTCATCCATGGCATCCCGATATTCCTTCGGCATACTAGAACTCTCGAAGAGGATATCCATCCACTGTTCCTTAATCAACTGAACAGTTTCATCCACCAATACATTTTTCTTTTCGAGGTCTGTATCACCCGGAATATCGGCATCCGGAACGTCAATAGTAATAACTAGCTTCATTGTATACACTTTCTTTTCATGTTAAGAGTTTCAATGATCACCTTCAGGGATTCGAACCCCAACTAGCGGGTTCAGAGCCCGCTGTTCTGCCAATTAAACTAAAGGTGAATATAGTGGATGGGGGCAGAGGAGTCGAACCTCTACTGACGGAGTCAAAGGCCGTAGTCCTACCATTAGACGATCCCCCAATAAACATGTCCAATGGCGTAAGTGGTGCTCCAGTTGGGACTCTTTTTCTAGCCCAAGCATCTCTTAATTTTTGTTTGGTCTCTTCACTTTTAGGTTTCCCTTTATTCTTAAGGCCACCTTTACGCCCATTTTCTGTATGGTTACTTTTTGATAACCCTTTATCATAAGAGCGCTTACCTATCTCGGATAGGATAGTCTTTGACAGAGCACCTATTCCATTTAGGTATCCTTTCATGGATGATTCTTCAGTAAAGCCGCCAACTCCTCCGGGTCTCATGTTGTATGAGTCTTTGGCGTTATAGTTTTCAGTTAATTGCCTTTCTAGGGCATAAGCTTCTGTTTTATTTTCCGTGATGAAAATAATTTCTTTTCTGAAAGAAACTTTTCCATATTTCTTGATCGCTGCTTTTATTGCTTTACCACTTCCAAAGTAACTATCATTTGGATTATCGGTTTTATGAACCCCAATGTACCATTTTGAATTAATACTATTGATGATCTTATATACTGTGTACATCTAATACTCCTATGCATAGGAGTATTTATACAGCGGTTGGCTTTGACCTTTAAGCTACAAGAGCAGTCTTATATCATATTAACGAGTTGCTGGAAAGAGCCCACTCGATCATTTCAATTGCCAAGGCCCGTGCCTTGTGCTGAGACCTGCACGTCACCTGAGCAATAGTACCAGTCGGAATATGAGTAACCTTTATCGGCGTTGCAGTAGTGCCAACATATTGACCACCATGTCGATAAGGATTAATCACTTCAATAGTGATGTCGTTGAAGTCAATCATTTTTCTTCGACACATACACCAGCTTCTTGGTGTCCTTAATCTTCTTTTCAAGAAGAGCCTTATCGGAAACGGAGCGCTTCCAGTAGTCAATCATTCGGTTCTTATCTGCCATTACCAAACCACCCATGCCAAATACTTCATTTCTTTCTCCGTTGGGAGAGGAATTTCATCATAGTCCTTTTTCTCGATCTGGTCAAGAAAATTCTTCTCATTTATCCGACGTTCTGTGTTGGAGTATTCCTTGTAGTGCTTATGACCTTCATCATGCATAAATCCGTCCGGATAACAAGTTGCATACTTATCTTTATTCTTCCATGCTCTCCACAGAAACTTTTTGTGGTTTTCATGTCTAAGTCTAAACGTTCTTGACATTAACAATCTCCGAAAAGAATTGGATGTGGTTTCTGTTTCTAGGTACCCATCCAAAACAACCCACTTTATCAGATGCAACATCATCTGATAAAAGATTTTCACCTAGTAGTGTTGCTAGGTGTCGTCGGCACGTGGTGGGTTGGTGTTGAATCGAACAACTCCCCGAAAGAAGGGTTTTACAGACCCTCTGCCAGAACCACTGACTTTACCAACCCGAATTTGATAGTTACTTATTTAGTCGCATTATCCAGCATTTCAGTCACTATGTCAAGGGAAAATTATGCGCTTGACGTATTTTTTCCACTCTGGATGAAGTGCGTAATACACTGTATCATTTTCTACTTTTGAAAGTATAAGTCCATCGTATACAGTAGTTTTTACATTGCCATAATTAATAGTCTGATAGAACGTATAGAATGGCTCACTTATATCAAAATCAATAGTATTGCTTCTTTTATCCTCAAGTATTTGATTATCACTCAACAGTATTCGATTTCCACGGCCTCGTCGCGTATCTCTGGCTATGACGTTCTGACAGATATTAATGAACCCTCTGGCTATTTCTGGCGTCATCTTTCCTGAGTATTCCTCAAGTCTGGGGTCAGTGAAAGTATCTGCCTCATCTCGAACAATTTCAAGAAGAGGCTCGATAGAAGTATAGCCCTCTAAGTCTGCCGAGTCAATTGAGAATGCCATAACATCAACTTCAGCGTGTCTTCCGAACTTTGAGAACATGTAAAGGAACTTCAACGGAAGTCCGACAGGTCGAGTGACTGCCGGAGTTATTTCTGACACTACACCAGAAACAGAACTTAGTGGTGCAAATACACTTGCTATCCCGGCAGCTACGGCTCCAAGAAGAATTTTTCGTCTATTCGTCATTTGGAGTAATTCTTATATGGATACGGGCAGTATCTCTGGACCGGACATTCGTCGCAGTAGTGTTCTTCTTCTACTGTTAGAATACAGCCCCATGGGGCAGGTGGTGAGGACATCCACGAAACCGTGATTGGAAGCTTGTCGGCAACCATAGTACACAGTTCCTGAAGTTCTTCATTGGAAGGGCGTCTATTACCTTTAGCCGCATCTTTTTGAAGCTTCTCAAATTCGTGTTCATCTAGAATATATTTCATCATGCTTCCTTTCCAGTAAACCATGGACGTGTTATGTCACGTTCGGCTTTTACTGAAGTAACTTTGTGTAGAACAAGAATGGCCTGAATAAATCCAAGCCATCGGGAATACTTATCCAGAGGATATGTGTTCGGCGTCTTTTTGTATACCGCAAGTGCCTCATTGATCATCCAGAACGCATGAGGTAGTGAGAGAGGGTTTGTTTCTACCTCATTCTTCGCTACGATCTTTCGATCTTCCAGCATTTTCTTATAGCGGTTGAGAGCGAGTATATTACCTTCGATCAGCGTTGTCAATCAGAATTGTCTCCAATGATACCGGAGAGTAATTAGTCCACTCTACACAGCAGTTGATGTAATTTGCATTTGGTGATGGGTTCTGGTGAATATGACCATGAAGGTTCCTAAACACCTTCTGAACAGGGCCTCGATCACCTTCCTGATGATCAGGACTTTCATCCAGATAGACCTTCAGATTACTTTCGTGAAGAGGAACATGAGACAGGATAAACTTGTAATCCGGAAACATGCGCCACATCAGTATCTTCTGAAAGTGCTTGTGAAGATTTACGTCCTTGCCTTCATCGTGATTTCCAAGGATGAGACGTTTCTTACCCTTAAGACGTGACAGATGCTTCCATCCATCACCAAAGTATACGTCTCCAAGATGATATACGATATCCGAAACAGAGACTACCTTATTCCAGTTCTCGACCATAAGCTCGTCCATTTCTTCTATAGAAGAGAAGGGACGTATTCTATTTCCCTTCTCGTCCTTAAAGTTGATGAAGTTCTTATGGCCGAAGTGAGTGTCTGATACCACAAATATTGTCATTTATTCTTTCTTTTCGCGTTCTTCAATAAACTTTCGTGGACTGAACCACTTATCCTGAACGATGTGACCAATTTCTTCGATCTGTGAGTTCCAGCCGGGACCTCGACGGATGCGAACAAAGGTACCCTTCAGCTTACTCCAATCTCGAACACCAACAGTGGTCATAATGTTTCGAAGGATCAGCATGGAGTAATCCCACGACATCTTTCCATTATTTCCGTCAAGTGCCCAACCACCAAAACCCTGACTACCTGACCCGAAATCAAGATTAATCATGAAAGACATGATATCATGATCTTCAAGACCAAGGAAGGCCGAAGTGATTACAGCGTTTTCTGTTACTAGGGTATCATTCATTTCAATGCACTCACAATCTCAATCATAGTATTGGTATCGATTTTCGAACTAAACTGACTAATCAGTTTCTTGGCCTTCTCTAGATAACGCTTATGAGCCCATCCGTTCCAGTTCGCGATGTCTACTCCATCCAACGACTTAAATTCATAAAACCAACTGCATCCGTCAGTGTGGTTGCTATTGCACTGAACCGAGTGAAGATGTTCAACAAGTCGCTGGACATCATAAGGGATGCTGTCATTGACTGCCTTCATCCGAAGAAGGACTTCCTTTTCTTCGGCAATCTGTTTCTTCTTTTCCAGTTCCTTGATCTGGTCATTCAACTGGCTGATTTCATAATCAAATTTGCTCATTTAGAGGTCCTTTCTGATGTACGCATCCTACCATAAAGAGTTGGTGGCGTCAAGCCACCAACTCATAAATTGTGTCTGACGAGGGAACATACCGTGTAGGGTCGAGTATAATTTCAGCAGCCCTCTTGGTATTGATGTACTCCAGAATTTCAGCCTCGGTAAACTTACTGACAACATCAGAGAGTTCAAATTCCTTGGTAACTGTTACAGTCACCGGCTCTGGTACTTCCGTAATACGGAACTTGGAGTATATTTCGGTATTGTACGAAGGTATCAGGGTTCCGTGCTTAGCGATATAATCAAGAGCATCCTTCGGCCCATCAATTGCCGCCCATGCGCCATGTGTGGTCTTATCAAACTTCTTGACGACAATTCGTCGGTTCTTATTTGACACATCATAGAAAATGAGATGGCTCTTAATGCCATTAGACGCTCTATTGTACATGGGATTGACATAGGTCATGCGGAGGAAAAGTTTCCAACCCAAGTCCCCCATTTCACCAAAAGTCGTATCCACTAGAGGCTTATTAACCAAACTGACAGAACGATAATCATCGAGCCTGTTTAGATCAAAGATGTATTCACGTTCAAGCATATTAGGGTCTCCATTCTCAGAATAAGATTCGAGAGCGTATGTGCAGTGAATATCGTTCACATACGCATTTCGGGCATGTAAATGCATACTCACTGCACATTATTCTCTATTAGAGAATACCCTTCTCAAACTTCCCGATCAGGTCAGAAATCTGCTCGTCAATCTGACGGATCGACTTCTCGTGCCCGGCCTTGGTTGCCAGAAGTTCCTTCAGCTTCGCCTTCACAGACTCAGTTGCGGCCTTCTTGAGGTCATTATTGACCTGTTCGATAAGCGATGGCTGCTTACCACCCTTGTTCTTGTTGATTTCAGTCACGTTGTCATTGTCGTCGGACATGGATATTTTCCTTTCATCATGTCAAGTCAATTGTGAGTATGATTTCCTCCATACTCTTGAGGATTACCTTACCGTCAGTTCTATGAACGAACCTTACCAGATTTTGGTAGCTTCGTCAATCGGACACGAGGATAAAAATTGACAGGTCTGTCTTTGTCATATGCAAATCGATACCATGATGCATTGTCCTTGCCAGACATTTTTGTCTCTGGTATCCACTTCAGCCGACCGACTGCCAAAATGTCAGTGCAATACTTCTCTATAAGATCAATAGACTGAATGGTCTGAGACCAGTCGGCATCGAATAGAAGCCATACAGGTTTTTCTGATATGGTAACGAAATGTTCTATCATTGGATGGAGCACAGAACGTGTCCATGGAGGATTAGTTATTATTGCATCACAATCTGCAATATCCTTGGCAGTTAGTTCGAAGGCATCTCTGGCAATGCAGTGGTTATCCGGAGGATCGAGGTCGGCAGCAAAATTACATTCAAGATCAGAACCAAATTCACTGTCAAGAAGTTTGTGAAGAGACCCGGAGCCATAACACGGTTCTGCATAATAATGCACTTCTGGGTCTATCAAATGAAACAGTGGTTTCAGACACCGAACAGCATTGGGATCGATAGTAGAATAGAAGTCTTTGTCTATTTTAGTAAATGATGATCGTTTCCCCATTATTCTTTCTTTCTAAGAAAATGGGGGCCGAAGCCCCCATCGTTTGGTTTGTATCAGAGGTCGTACCGTGGCTTGAGAATGGTCTCAAGCATCACAGATTCTGGAGTGAACTTCTCCAAGTCCGCAGAAAGAACAGTGCGAGTGATTGCAGGCGAGAAGCCTGAAACCAGCGCAACACCGGTCTTGTTGTAGCTCACAGGCGCGTTGCCGTGGGCATGAATGTTCCAGAACACGATCTTTGGAACCTCGTATCCAGCCGCAGTGTATCGAGCCTCAATCATGTCGATTGCGGCCTGATTCGAATGAACTGCCTGATCAAACTGCATGTCAGAGACAATGAGTAGGTATTCAGGCATTTCAGACTGAGGAACCTTGCCATTGATAGCAACCTCAAGAATTTTCTTGAATGCGCCTTCAATGTTGGTGCTCATATCCCATGAGGCCCTAGACATCTGCTGGACCTTCTGAAGAATATCTCCCTGAAGGTTCAGAAGCTGAGGAACAGTAGAGAAGGTCAGGAACGTATCCTTGAACTTACCCTTGTTCTTGTCAGCAAGGTACAGACCGATAGAGACAGCTACATCGAGTGCAGACAGGCCGGGAGAGACCTGAAATTCCATTGACCCAGACACGTCGATCAGAGGCAGAATAGCCGCGTCCCCAACATAGTCAGGAAGTGCATCCCACTGTGCCTTGATGTGATTGGCCTGATCACGAGTAGCAGAACCAATTCCCTTCAGGACATCGTACGGATAGACCGCAGACGCATTGACCTTCACTGTAGCCTTGACCGCAGGATCAGTGCTGACGAGTGCTGTAGTCCACTCAGAGTACTTCTGAGTGTGTCGAGCGAATGCCTTCTTGTAGCGAGAAGATGCTACAGATGGGACATGGTTGAAGTTGATGTTGTCCCAATCGTTGGCACACATCTGGTTCTCAACAACCTTGGTCAGTTCAACCAGACGCTTACGGTAGAACTTTGGGGTCCAACCGAAGTAATCTCGAAGCTCGACCGCAATAGAGCCCTTTCGTGGCATCCACTTTGCAGTCAGACCATTACCGGCATCAAGGGCTTCACGGATCAGATCAAAAGCAAAGTACTTCAGACCAGCATCAGTGAAAACGAGAAGGTCATCCCAACGGCCAAGCTCAGGAACCTTGCGAGCAAGAGCCTTTGCCGCGTCAGGGTTATTCTTTTCCAGATAGGTCAGAATGTCCCTGAAAAGCTTTCGCTCACCGGCACCACCACGAACGTCTCGCGACCATGCGGCAATTCGCAGAGCATGATCTGGGTTCTCGGCAAATGCTGCGACGAAATCCGGCACGATATTCTTGCCACGCGATGCGCCGATCTTATAGAAGAGATCGACTGTACGCTTCGCAGTGCTAACCTGCGCGACCATACCATTGGTGGTACGGGTAGTCTGGTTCCTTACGGCATTAGTAAAAGTTGACATGATCTTTCTCCATTGTGTTATGTCAGCAGCTTCACGTTTGTTGCTCTCAAAGCTTTTAGTTGTGGAAGTGAAGCTAGGTTAGTGTCAGACCCTTATCAGGTCTTATAGATTACGGCATTACCCTCATAGAGCTTACGGTTGACCGAAGTAGACTTAACGTAAACTTCGTACTGGCCGAAATTACCCGGTGCAACCCGGATTTCGCCGGACTGAGGCAGACCCAGAAGGGATCGTGCCGAAGGTCCACCATAGGCCTTATTGGTTGTCTTGTCAAGGATAATCAGGTCCTTTGAAGGCTGAACCTTTTCGGTCTTCACAAGCTGGTAGTAGGCAGAACCAAGCTGGTACTTTCCGAACTTTTCGGTGCAGAAGTCCCTGATCTGAATACCATCCTGATGCGGACCAACAACCTGACGCTTAATGCGTGCAGTCACTTCATCGAGTGCATTGTTGATCTGTTTCGCAGAAATATTCGCAGCGTCGGCATAGAAAGTATTGACCGATGTTACACCACGAGTACGAGCACCGAAGTATCCACCAACGCTAGATGTCTGAACGACAGTAGACTTGGCAAGAGATTCGTTGGTCTGTTCCCATTCCATGATGTTTCCTTCAGGAATGCCAAGGTTCACCAGAACTCGCTTTGACCCGACAGGAACTCGGAAAGCAAAAGTCCACTTGTCTGTGGCCTGAAGCTTCTTGATACGGTCCGCAATCTTTGCGGCAGTCCAAAGACTGGACGAGTTTTCCTGCCCATCGGTGATAACCATCACGAGGAAGGCTGTTCCAAGAACATCACGATCCGGAGCAGTCTCGATAGTGTCAATGGCAAGACCAACCGAATCCCAGAGAGGAGTTGATCCACCTGAAGTAGAATAGTCTGTAGGTCGTGGGAGGTTCTGAACAGGGACCGATGCATTTACCAGACGAGTGGTTCCGCGAGGCCCGACACCGCATTCAACGACCGAGACGTAAATCGGGTCATTAGTTTCCTGAAAGGACTGAAGAATGCCATCTACTGTAAGATTGTAGTCGGCAAGAGCGGTTTTCTTGAGAGAAGCCATTGATCCGGAATGATCACGGACAAGGGCTACATGAGTTGTATTCGACATATACGTTGTTTCCTTTGTATGTTTCTGTGTGTACGGAATATTACGGATTACATCTTTGCCCCATTGGCAAAGCCCTGTTTTGGACGGGCTCTATCGGAATCGAACCGATTATTTTGTTTGCTGTATGTAATCCAAAACTAGTATGTAGCTTTGTATTTCAACGGGATGAACAATTACGTTGTCCTACTATATAGACGACTTCCCCATACCATGAAATTCAGTGAGGAAGGAAGAACTTGCATCTTCTTCTACGGCTTGACATGCATGATTTGATGCTGTAGCCATCCCAAAATAATAACGCAGGGTCACTTTGTTTTCAAACCATATGAAAATTTTTGTGTTGCGGAACTGACCCTAAAACTGATAGAAAGTGCAGGTTGGGTTTTTTGCAGAGGGATTTGAACCCTCAACAATCGTTTAACAGACGATTTGCTTATCCATAAGCGTGCTATTGGTTTGCTGAACCCAGCCTAAAATTAACGGGATTGATTTTACGTTTTCTTTTCGAAAAATGTAAATTGTTTGCTGAAACAATCCCAAAACTAGTGTGGACTATACTTAGTTAGTAGCCCACTTCTTGATGGTCTCGGCAGTAGCAGACCGAGCATTGCCGGTTCCGTACTTATTGACCATGCTAACAATCCTAGGAATAACGAACTGTCGGAAGTCGTATTCCTTATCATCCGAGCGCTTGGCCTCTACTTCAATGTAGGGCTTGTTACTCAGAAACGCCCTAGCAAGGAAAGTTGCTCGGTTTTCAAACCGAACATCTCGGCGTCGGTGGGAATTCAGAGAATTCCACTGCGAAAACGCCGCTGCCGCGCGGTTGGGGTTCTGTGCTTCCTTGAGCCACTTGATCTGGCGGAGAAGCTTCTTTTCTTCGAAGCGGATAATCTGAGCTTCAACACTCAGATGCTTCGACTTAATCTTAAGTTCGAGAGACATCACATTTTCCTTCTGTGTCTGATTGTACTTTATATTATACGGTTAGTCAAGTGGAAAATTCATAATTTATGGAGGCTTTAGTGGTCGAACCTAGATCATTTATTCTTTCCTTGTGTTGTATTAGAAACTGGTGAGCCTAGCGGGATTCGAACCCGCTAACCTAGTTTTAGAGACTAGTGCAATTACCAGTTTTGCATTAGGCCCGTATTTCAACAGATTGGTTTTCTCATTCGGTTTGACTGAGCGAAATAGAAAGCCTCAGTAGTCAGGATCGCAAAGCTGCGAGCGCTTGATCGCGGCCGGGCCGCTATTGTTATGCTGTAAGACCAATCTCAAACTTGTATTCAACAAGACAGAGTATATATGCTGCAAAGCGATCTGTCAAGCTCTTTCTGCATAAATATTTCACAGATGCAGAAAGGAAATTCATACGATGCGTTATCTGACCCAGATCATAACAGAATCACGAGGAACTGTCAAGAGAAATCTTCATGGCACACCGATTTTTTTAATCCACGACCGAGAAAATGTTCTAAACGAGGACACCGACAGCACAAGTCATGAAAACATGATGAGGGCACTGGAAAATTATCCAAACCAGAACCAACACCTTCATCCAAATGTTATTTCGGATACATCAGAAATAGCTGCTCACCATGTTGATGGTGTACTTCGAAGACACTACGATCTACGTCCGGATTATAAACATTCCTTATTCCGACACACAATAGAATCCAAGAGCATCAATAAACATCTATGGAACCTACACAATGATCCGGTATGGACCCAAACAAGTCCTGAATACGAAAAGCGGATATCTGATTTAGATGACGCGCTCGGTCGTATTGAAGTCCCTGCTGGTGGTCTCAAAACATTTTCAGGCCTGTCAAGGACTGATCCTTTGGCAGAGAGTATGAAACATCCTGAGAGAAAGTTGTTCTTTCCTGCCTATACGTCAACGTCTATAAAACCAACTATTGCAGGAACATTTGCCAAGGACAACATCCAGTCAAATCCTCATCTTCACGGCATTACTCCGGGTATGAAGTTTCTTCATCACATTATCAAGTTTCATTTTCCGGAAGGTTCTCGATCAGGAGCCTATGTTGCTCCAATATCGAGATTTGAGAATGAGAAAGAATTCATAACTCGTCGTGGCATGTCTGTCAAGATTGATCCGAATGCCGAAGACCTAGAATACAACGGAAGCTCTGGCCAGAAGATAGGAAAAATCCGCATCTGGAATGCTCACGTAGTTGGTTTTCATCACAACTGATAGTTGTTGTGAAGACGCCATATTTTCACGTATAGATTATACAGACCAATGCTCTTGGTACTACCTTTAAAATTTGTGTAGTCGATATTGAGTATCCTTCTGGATAATACCTCAGTCACTTCTTCTCTGGACATAGTTGTCCGATACTTGTAGTCGGTTCCGGCATCAACCAGAATTTTCTTCCCGGAACCGACAAAATTCTCTAGGTCATCGAGCCTTCTGGCCCTGACGAGAAGTCGTTCTGGGTCTGAACTCTCTACTATAGAGACAAACCCATCATTCATACAAATCCACATTAAAGATACTCTTTCTGTATTAGGTCAACTATCTGGGCATCATTCGGATGAGTACAGACAGTGTGCAGTTCTGCGATTGGAACCAGCGACACTTTCTGACTTTCCCAGCCCATATCTGCCGGATGACCAGACACTCGTTCGGCAAAGTAATATCGAGTATACGATGTGGAACGAGCAATGTCAATAGCATGTCGAAGAATTTTGACCAGAAGACCAGTTTCTTCGTATGTTTCTTTCACTGCATTTTCAGGAAGGCTGAGAGGGTATTCCAGCTTTCCCTTAGGGAAGGTCGCAGAATAGCCGCCGAACTGATTAGTCGGATGAACAACCCAGACGCGACCATCTTCGACGGTGATAGTTCCTGAGGCAAGTTTCTTTCCGTTTGTATTGGATGCAACTATAACAGGACCAGCGTACCTGTAGTTCACATTCTGGCCAGACCAATCCTTAGGTGACTGGTAGGACTTAAAGCTCAGTATGTCGGATGGGACAGAATTATGGTCTCCCGGCACAACTGAAGCGATCTTGGAGTTATCCAACCAATTTTTAGCTGGTGACGATACGTCAGGACGTTCAATAGTTACGCTTAGGTCGTCGTGATGAAGTATTGCGGTCAAAATCCAATTTCTTTCTGAAGAAGGTCCATGCGAACCGTGAATGTGTCGAAGAGGTTCTTCCAGTCGGACAGTCCGGACTTTTCAAACTCACGTATAAGTTCTAGGTCTCGTCCAAGACTAAACATATTCTGCGCAATACGAACCAGCGTCGTGTTATCTACTTCGGCCAGAACCTTCGAGAATACGGCTCCGGATGCTCCATCATTATACCTGAGAGACGTGAAGTCGTCAATGTCTGGGCCGTATTCTTTCCGAGAACCACGAGCCCGGAACGTGAAAGCGCCGCCCTGATCAATAGAATACAGGAAGCCTTTTTCACCGACCATGACATTGTCGTATTCAAGACCGATGATATCCCAATTCTTGGTTAGTATGGCACCAAGATACATCCGAATGATCGATTCGATCTGACCATCCGTCAACTTACCAAAATAGAACTTTGGTTCAGTCACCTTGAGGTCATCGCGAAAAAGCGTCATAACCGAAGGCTTTCCTTCGTACTCGGTGTATACCGGATCAAGGGTCCAAATACCAAGGCATTCATAGACATTGGCAGCAAGAACTTCCGTAAGAGCCTGATCCTTGTTCTTGTAGTGCTTGAGATAGTAGCGGGTACCAGTCGTCTCATATACTCCACCGGGATTGCTTCCCTTGGCCGAGCCGACTTTCCTCAGATCATTAACCACGTGCCTTCTCCATTACACGAAACTTGTATGATAGTCCGACTTCTCGACCGTAGGCTTCAATTTCCCATGGCGCATCATAGTAGTCGTAATCCTTCGGGAAGACTATCCCATTCCACTTGTACAGGTTCTTCTGGTATCCAAGTTCACCATTCACGAACTGTTTGACGTGAACCATCTCATGAGCCAGAGTAGAAATTAGGGTCTTCGCACCCTGATACTTCGAGGCCTCAATGGTGTAGTGATACTTCGATTCACGACAAGCCATACCCTTTTCAGAGCGATTGGAAGTTAGTTCGATTTCAATATATAGCTTCTGATAGCAATCTGGCAGAAGCGTCTCGGCAAAGAAATTCACGGCCCTGCGAATTTCCTCTACAGAAACAAGGCCGTGCGAACCAGAAATATCAGTGATCATTTCTTCTTTCCGAAATCCACCTGAAGAACGTTTTCTTCAACTGAAGATACCACACTTTTCTTCTGTTTGTCAACTACGTTTTCATATATTTCATCCTCAGTGGCAACTTTCCACCAAGAGGTACCCGTGTCCCATGAGTACCCTTTGTTAAGCATCCATTTCTTCAGATATGACGAAGGTTCTGAAATTGGCGTATAGAAACTACCCTCACAGACCTTCCAGCGGGCAATATGATCGATCACAAAAATGTGATACTTTTCTAGATGCGCGCGAGAACTTGGCTCGAAGCCAACAATGACGTATTTCCGGATTTTTTCATTCGAGCCTTTCTTAGAAAAGAAGAAGACCCGGCCGCTTCCTTCTCGAGGTCTTTCAGTTCTCGGGCATCTTTCAGCATTTGCTGAAAATATGCCCATTGGTGAAATCTAGCAAGGTCCATTTCACTCATAAGGGCGATTTCAACGAATGCTGAAAGTGGCAATCTCAGTGAAATCGAGGATATGTTACATATCCTCTTGCGGAGGGGGAACGGGATATGTAACATATCTCCTACTTCAGCAGACAGGAGTTCCTCATGATGCCGGTTGTGCGAATAAGCGATGCGACCTTTTCCGATCTCAAGCTCATGGCGAGGGATTTTTAGGTCCCTCGCCATTGCATGGAGATTTTCGATGGAGTATGGAAGACATACCAGATGCCGTTTTCCGTCAGTTAGATACTTCACCAGAACCTTCAGACAGAACGCAGGTGATATCGTTCGAACTTCTCTGCTGCCTCATAACGAGAGGCTTAACACATGCAAGTTCGTAAGTCAAACACTTATTATACCTCCGGCCAAATGTAGGACTTTCAACTTCATAAGCCGTACACTGTACAAACGGTTTCTTATACCCATCACTATTCAGCCCACAACCTGACAGAAGTACCATTGAAATGGTGCATACCAGAATGTACTTAATCATCTTCTCGAACCAGCGTCTCGGTGAACTTGGTCACATCGTCATCGGTACTGAAGAGGATTGGACGATACTCTTCCCTGACCTCTCTTAGCGATACATCATGCGGATTGAGGAATACATGGTCTCCGTAAATAGCAATTCGATAGTCAGATGCCTCATTTTTATCAACTAAATTATTTTCGTCAAGTTCGAAAAGAAACAACATTGTATTATACGGATAGTTATCAATAACTTCGTTGATTGTATCGATTTCGTCTGTGGTAAGATCACGGTAGAAGGTTTTATTCTCCCTCTTTAAACCAACGAGGATGCGACGAAATCGATCTACATACTTGTACGGAGATGGTGATGTCCATACAACACCTTCGGCGTCGATGAAAGTTCTTGCCGGAGGAACAACATAATCCGTCACATACCCATAGTAGTGATCACCAAGGTTCATTTTCTCGGTTGGATATGCAAAGTTGGATAGTGGCAGTACATTGGTTGTCATGGTGGGTTCACGCTTTCATTATGAAACGATGAGAGAATTGGTGTTCACGAGCGGACTCAAACCGCTAACCTACTTCTTAGGAGGAAGTTGCTCTATTCAGTTGAGCTACGAGAACATGATAAGTGGAGCGACCAGTCGGGATCGAACCGACGACATTTTCGTTGGCAACGAAGTACTCTACCTCTGAGTTATAGCCGCATTGTGTTGCAGGAAGATATTTGTTTTTCGTCTGGCTTTACCATTTGCCTAACTCCCTATAAATGGCAGGGAGTGATGGACTCGAACCACCAATCTAACGTTTCACAAACATATGCTGTAATCTTCCTAAAGATGGAGCGGGTGGCCAGTAACGCTCTGGTCCTTTCTAGCTTGGAAGGCTAGTGCACATCTGTCTATACCACACCCGCAATTCGTATTATTTAGTCGTCAAATTTCTCGATGAGTGTCTTCGGAGCATTTTCCATATCCAGAATAAACTTTGCTCTTTCTTCACCAGTCAGACGATACGCTTCTGGTCCCCAATCGAAGTGCACTCTCTTTACGCCATTATTTAGCCACATTTCTGCTACCTGAAGCCCTATAGGGCCTAGCATTTGCATATAGGCCATGTTCATATAGCGAGCGTCAGTAATCTCACGTCTTAGTCGTTCTATTGTTTCTTGGTCTGACATAGTGTCCTCCGTCCTTGGACCATGGACACCATATCAGGGTCATTCGTCCTTAGCATAGCACGGGTCTGTAACTCGAACTTTTCCAGAAGTGATCTGGAATGTATCTGGGAGATAGTGAATTGGATGCGTCATGAGTAATGCGCCAGAGTTATGAGCTTGGATGGGACGTTGTCAATGAGATATGCGTAGTCAGGCACATCTTCCTGAAAGGCTTTACGCCACTCTACATCAAGTTCAGGGAGCTTGTCAAGAGGAATTTCCTGCCAAGTATCTTCAAAATCACTCCATCGAAGGTCCCCGGAATCAAACAGGATTTTGCCTAGAAGCAAATATTCTCCATTCATGCCGTCGCCAATGTAGGACCATTTTGACGAAGAGCCAGCAGTATATAACTCTTCGTGGAACTGCTCGTTCTTGATGATGTTTTCTTCGGTATTTTTTCCAAATAGATTGTAGTCAAGTACTACACCCCAGAAGGTGTAGTAGTGCGTATTAATGCCCATGTTGTCTTTCTTTCACTGGTTCATTATAAGAAGAGTTGGTGCCCTACGTAAGATTCGAACTTACAACCTTTTGATCCTAAATCAAACGTCTCTACCAGTTGGACTAGTAGGGCATTATTAGTGCCAAGTTGTTGAGGTAGCTTGGCCTACCCGCGAGATGCGCAACCATCTGGTTTAAGTCCAGAAACTATGAGTTGGTGCCGGAAGTGGGACTCGAACCCACAACATTCGGCTTTTGAAGCCGCTACGTCTACCATTGCGTCATTCCGGCAAAATTGTCTTTAGATATGTCGTTCTCTTTTTAGAGCCATCAGAGATAGTCCGAAGGACCTTGACTAAACCAGATCGGATCAGTCTCTTCACCTGAGGTTCCTGCATAGAGGCAAACGACCATTTGTTATTTAGTGAGCAACCAAAGTCAGTGCTGGCTCGGTCAAGAATTTCTTTTCGACGCTTCTCAGAATTTGAAATACGGTTGCTCATAATACCACTTTATCAAGGTTTGGTGCGCAAGGTGAGGGTCGAACTCACGCTTTACGGTTCCTCAGAACGTTGCCTCTGCCTTTGGGCTACTTGCGCATTGTTATTCTGAAATTTTAGAAATACTAAATAATAGGTGGTAGGGGCAGAGGGACTCGAACCCTCCCTTTACTGGTTTTAAATCAGTTGTCTCTGCCGCTGGACTATGCCCCCAAATAACAGGATATTGTATGGAATATACTCGCTACACTAAAGAACTATTAGAACCTATAGTTGCATCATCGCGGTCCTACGCGGAATGCTTACAAAAACTTGGAAAGAAAGTTGCTGGAGGCAACTACAAAAACATTCAGAGAAACATTAAAAGATTCAATCTATCGACTAGTCATATGAAACACAATGCATGGAATGCAGATACTGAAGTCAAAAAATATGAAGACTTATTAAAACCTTCATCAATTAAGAAACGACTGATATCTGATCTAGGGCATAAGTGTCAAAAATGTGGCCTAGAAACATGGAACTCGAAACCAATTCCATTAGAACTCGAACATATTGATGGAAACAATCAAAATCATAGTAAAGAAAATGTAACTCTATTATGCTGCAACTGCCATGCTCAGACCCCAACTTGGAGAAATAGAAAACGTATTACCCAATTGTAATCGAGTCTGCCACGTTTGCCGATTACGTCACAACCCCCGATTAGTAAACTTGAATATGGACTTTATCAGTCCTGAACAGTCATGTCAACTACGCATACACCGGGACAACCAATTTTCTTTGCTGCGGCCTTGGATAGATCAATCGCTCGTCCCTTGATATACGGGCCTCGATCATTGATCCGAACCTTTACGGTCTTTCCATTGTAGGTAATCTTTACGATTGTCCCAAATGGGAGGGTCTTGTGAGCGGCAGTGTATTCGTTCTGATTGAAAATTTCACCAGATGCAGTACGGTTCCCATGAAATCCGGGTCCGTACCATGATGCATGAACTTTAGCTGCCAGAGAAGTAGATGTCAATCCAAGAACGACGATGAATGCTACGAGTAAGGACTTCAATTTTCAACCTTTGATTACTTTGACGGGATAACCCAGAAGGGTTTCAAGTTCGGCTACGGTAAGTTCCTTAGGAGGATTGATCTTCTTCAGGAACTCGGCTTCGGTATACTGAGTGCCGTTAAGGAACCAAACCTTGGTACCACTAACAAACTCAATAGCAGGACCGTCTTCTCGATGGTATTTTCCATTATGGTACCAATACTTAGTACCATCAAAATACTCTATGGCAGGACCATCTTCTCGATGAAGCTTATCATTCTGATACCATTCCTTGGTACCATTCGGATGCTCGACCGCAGGTCCATCTTCCCGATGACGCTTCCCGTTCAGGAACCATTCCTTATAACCATCATCACGTACACGTACTTCATACGTCTTGTATATCATTACATTATCTTTCTATTTTGATTTGGTAGTCCCACCCGGATTCGAACCGAGACCGCGCACCCATCTAGTGCATACCAGAGGTATAAGCTCTGCGTTCTACCATTAAACTATAGGACTAAATTATGGCCTGACGAGCGCGAACCTCGTCTTCGGGTGCCAGTGACCCTCACCGCTTTGCGACCGTGGCAGCGCCCTATTCCTGACGGGCATCTGGGTCCAAACGCATGCGGAGGATGCTATTATAGCGCTAACATCATTTCTTGACAATTAGGGGAGACAGCTTTTTTCTAGCCTCTTCCATTTTTGTCAGATCACTGATCACATCATCCAAACTGAAGATGCCTTCTGCCCAAGGCTTCAAAACCCAGAGGTAATTATTCTCAATCCATATCTTACTTCCAAGATCATTCCCAGAGAAAATTCTGCAACGTCTATGCTTCTTATTCTCGGTTTCTTCAAGAACAATACTTGCTGCATATGTAGTAGAGTGCTGGTCATTTTCCATGAGGACATTGATGGTGTGAACTACATTCCACTTTTTACTAAACATTCCAAACATTCTATATCCTCACAAGGTTTCTGTGTGCTGGTCTGTATCGAGGTTCTTCTTTTGGTAGAACCTGATCGAGCAACTGATTTATTCTGTTGATAGTTGCGTACGGCTTATTTGATCTTCCTAGATGCCATACCTTACACTTTGGACAGAAATACGGATGAAGATGAGCCGATGCAATTCTTTGCAGAGCCGCTAACGCATTAGCTTTAGTGGCATGTTTAACCTTCTTACAGGGCCTGTTATTCTTTTGTGGCATAATCCATTCTCCTATTAGTCTAGTGCTCTGGCCGCTGGTTTCGAACCAGCCATAGAATGCTTAACAGGCATACGCCTCCACCGAGTTGGCTTGACCAGAGCACTAGACTAAACCCGCGTATTGCGGGGAACAAACTTAGACACTCGATAAGTGTCCTTACCTACTTCAAGAATACCCTTAGCGAGGCCCGGCTTAAGCCAAGTATTAAACAGAGTTCTGATGCCGAGATATCCACCCAGAGCAAAACCAGACGCGAAGAGCCCAGTCGCTACCAACATGATCTGCATATTATCCACTGTAGTATTCCTTGTTCATGACGATGAAATTGCTGGATTGGTAAGATTCGAACTTACATATAACTCGTTAACAGCGAGGTCCCTTACCGTTAGGGTACAATCCAATAAAATTTTATTGGATTAAAGTTTAGACTACATCACACAAACTAATTAGAAGACTTTCTGCCCTTCTTAAAACCTAATGTGATATACTCATCAAGGTCTTCTTTTTTTAT
>OFRB01000002.1_pt1 | contig 104442 bp, 162 predicted proteins | sample 1543021 | NCBI WGS metagenome assembly OFRB01 (sample SAMN07774230, study PRJEB24372) | wastewater metagenome | isolation source: Exp Tend CN 0WW | collected 2016-02
AAAAAATAAAGAAAGTCGTTCGAAGGGTCGTCCGCAAGGTGGATATAAAGTTAAATCCTAAAAGAAAATATGCGATTTTGAATGAGTCCATTGGCCTTTATACAGGTAGCCACAAATACTACTCCGATACAGAGATTTCTAAGTCTCCTATAGTTATGGATGCGAGGACTGCTTACGAAGTTTTCTGCCGCCAATGGCCAAGAGAAAAAATCAGAATTGTCAAATTATGAAACCATCCGATTATTATAAAATGCCTGTCGAAAAAAGATGGAAATTTCAAAAACCCAGAGTTAAAGAGGCCCTTATCAAATACAAGGGGGATATTGATTTACTTACTTTACTCTCAGAACTGAGGGATCTTTTGGATGAAATGGAAAAAGGTTTAGTTTCGATGGAGCAGGCCCAGTTTTTTGACAGATGAAATTACTCTGCGGTCTTCCTAAAGACATTCTCGTATGCTGTAGCGGCGGAATTGATTCTATCGCTATAGCTCATTTTTTAAAGAGGCAGCATAACGTCACTCTTTATCACTTTAACCATAATACTCCTCAAGCTGGAGAGATGGAGGATGGAGTCCGGCGATTTGCCTCCGATTTTAAACTTGATGTCGTAATTCATCGAACAGAGAAAGTTCTCAAAAAAGAGGCCGAATTTCGGGCTGAGAGAATTAAGTTTCTTGAGCAGGGAAACTTTAATGCTGTTACGGCGCACCATCTTGGAGATGCCGTTGAGTCATATTGTCTCAATCTGTTTAAAGGCCATCTTTGGAAAATTCCTATTCGAGTAATTTCCCAGATTGGTGGCTCCAGAGTTTACCACCCTTTCTTGATGAATCCGAAAGATACGTTCAAGAAATATGTTCTTAAAAACGATCTTTCGCGCTATATTACTCACGACGCATCTAATTTCGACCCCAGTATCGGAATGAGAAATTGGGTAAGAAATGATCTACTGCCGCAATTCAAAGCGAAACAAATTGGTCTGGAAAAGATTGTAAGAAAACAATATCTTAAGTATGTTGAAGAGAATGTTCCATTGGGAGTGTGATGATTGCGGACTTTCTCATGTTAAACCAGAGTATGGACTTCCTAAAGAATGGGATGTTCTAAGGCCAGGCACCGGAGTTCCTCTAAAACATTTGTGCGAGGCCTGCAAACGTAAATATTCTAAATGGAATTTGCTTGATCAAAACGGAAAATGAGTGTTCTAACTGATATCATTAACAATACTGAGAATCTCTATCTCGGAAATCTGAAACATTATTTTCGCAAGATTTTTGAATCCAGGGGCGCGAATAATCCTTATCACAATATCAGGCACGCAAGCACGATTCTTATTCGTGGATATGAGGCAATTAAGTTTTATACTCCCCGCGATTTGAGTTATGGAACGCTAGTTCTTAATAGGAATCTATTGATTGCCTGCTTACTTCATGATATTGAGCACCCGGGAAGGGCGGGCAATGATGATCTAAATATTCAGCTTGCCATTAGAGCCTGGAGAAAGATTTGTCTTCCAGAGGATAAAGAAAATTCTGATGATATAGAGAATCTTATCTCTATTACCGAATACGGCCCAAAAGGTCATGTTCATAGTCCTATTAGTGAAAGGCATCGCATTATTAGAGATGCCGACCTTTCTCAAATTGTCAGCGATGCTTGGATTAGAATGATTGTTTTCGGACTCGCCGAAGAAATGAATGTAACTCCGCTCGAAATGCTTAAAATGCAAAACTCATTTCTAAAAGGAGTTAGCTTCGAAAGTCGATGGGGTCAACAATTTAAACCAAAACTCCAGGAGAAAGTCCAAGAAGCAGAGGAACTTATTAAAATCTTACAATGAACGCCGCAATTCACGCTAAGTTATCGCTTAAATCCATTAAGGATAGCGACGGGGATGATTTCGAATTCTTCCACGATCTCCATTCTTTCATGGATATTTCAAAAGAAATCGAGCCTTCTAATCTCCATCGGTGCCTAACTCACCATCTTCACTTTGTTCGCCGAGTTGTAATTCCAATTCACGGACACACTTATAAGAGTTTGTCGGGGAGTGAGGTTAATATCAAAGACGATATGGAGAGAAATCATCTTATCGCCGATTTCCGGGGCAAATTCATGCCTTCTATTAGCGATTACGCAGAATTGATAGATTGCCCAATCGTTATTGATGAAATCTTGAAAAGGAATGAATCACTCTTTGACGATTGCCCACAAATTAAAGAACACCTTCTTTCTCCTCTTCATATTACTGGCAGAAGGGAAGCTTTGTGGCTAACCTGCAATAGTTGGTATATGGGAGAAATTATCCCTAAAGTCTATGGAGTTGATTTGGAATTCAATGAAAGGCTTTACGCTCCTAGCATATTCTTTTCAACTATGAAATTTCCGTCCTGGATTCAAAATGGAATGGGGCCTGATCTTCCTACCAGTTATAAGAAAATCCAGGACAGGAGGGAAGCAAAAAGTCCGTCTCCAGGAGAATCGGTTTTGAAGCCATTCTTAGAAGCAGGGGATAAAGAAATTAAACATAGCGTTTTTTACGATGGGTCTTTTTTGAAGCCCTCTGATTTTAAAACAACTAATTAAATTTATGATTAAACTAACCAGCCAACAAATCTATAAACTCGCCAAATCTCTGCGGGCTTGCTCCATGATCAATATTGATCTTCTTCTCAAAAGTTTCCCAAAGTTCTTCCCTAATGCAACCTCTGTAGAGATCACATTAGGAGATGAGTATAATGATGAGGGCTATTCTTGGAGAATCACCGAAATGAGATTTAAGCAGGGAGAAGAATATCTTTCTTTTGATGAGGATGATTGGAAAAAAGAGGATGATTTTTATAGCCTTCAATGTGAGATTGTAATAGGTCAAGCATCTTCTGGAGAAGAGGAATCTTCAACTGTGATTATTGAACTTCCTAGCGGGCGAATTCTCAGCCCAGAAATCCCGGACCTTTATGTCGAAGGATAATCCTGAAAAGAAGTATCTTTATTCCTGTCCTCACAATTGGTATGACCCGAAATCTCACGGATTAGTTGAGATAGACGATAACGGTTATGTTAATGGGGAGACTCCTATCGAAGACTATGGAATGTATTTCTATGGAGATGAGGAGTTCCCTGGAGATGTCGGGCAGGCTTTCCTTGATTTGATGGCTCAAAATCATGAGACAGAAATTTATAGATATCTTTGGAAATTGGATTCTTAAAAATTCAGTTTGACTTTTCAAAAATCTGAACTACAATACTACCATGATCGAAACACTACTGTCCATTGCCGTCGCAAGCTTCCTTTTCATTGGAGGTTTGCTCGTTTTCACTAAGAAAAAAATGTATCCCGGCTTTTCATCCAAAGCAACTCAAAAAGCTTGGCGCGGAGAATTGCCTAAAGACACAATTCGCGATCTCGAAAAGAGTATCGCACAACAAGCAGAAGAAGCAGCTAAAGCCAAAGTATAATGCACTCATATATCCGGAATAAAAATGGAGCGCCCGTAGGGGCGTTTGTCGCCTCTAAAAGAGAAGACGGAACGATTAGAATCGGATACAGTCTTCTCCATCCAAAAGATGCAAAGAAAATTCGCGAATACAATCGGCGGGTTAAGCAATGCAATGGATTTTCTCATCATCTGAGGAATCTTGGTATTGATGAAAATGCCCCGATTGAACCTTACGCTCCAGTCTTTGATAGGAAGAAAGCGGTTCAATTCGCTGAGCAAAATGAGATTAAGAATCTTGAGCATGATCACAGTAATCTTCCGACTCTTGTGAAGGATCAATTCGAGAAATTCATGGATCTCGCAGCGGCTCACCTTAAAGGGATGGTCGTAATTGAATAAGTTTGGTGTGTCCCCGCTATTCTAGGGAGTGTCCTACTTAGGTGGGAGAATAGAATAAAGAGCCGCTTATTGATTTAAGCGGTTCTTTTCATTTTTAATTAAAAAAAACAGAAATAGAAAATATGAGCGCCGGAAAAGGAGATAAGCCCCGTCCTGTCAATCGGACCAATTGGGAAACCAATTATGATAGAATTAAGGAAAATGATCGGATTCAAAAACTTCTGTCTATTGAGGATAAGAGGGAAAGAATGCGGGCAATTTTGGACGATACAGTGCAGTATTATTCAGAAGATATCTCTAGGAGAGGCTATGAATTAGGAGATGGTTGCTTTTATAGGTTAGGGGACAAGAAATGTGCGATTGGCCGCTTTATTCCAGATGAGAAATATTCTATAGAAATGGAGGATGAAGGCGCTACCACTATAAAATCTCGTTTCCCTGATTGTCTTCCTCCAGAAATTGAGGAGTTGCCATCTAAATTCTTGGAAACTCTACAATTTTTCCACGATAACGCTTTTAATTGGGATGAAGAGGGGTTGACTGAGCAGGGAAAAGAGTATATAGAATCTTTAAAAAAAGAGATTGACAATTTTAAAATCTGAACTATAATATCTTATGTCACACAAAATTAGAGAATACGACACAGCAATCCGCCCCGCATGGTCGGCAGCATCTTGGCACGACCTTGAAGATGTTTTCCCAGGAGAAATTCTTAAAGCCGAAGATATTCCGAATGTAGCCTGCCCGGTTTATTTGGAAGACTTTCCAGTTCCAGATGGTTACTTTGTTGGCCGGAATGGAATTTCGAAAGCCATCGTCGCCGAAAGTGCTGGAAGGAAAGTTTATGTTAATGTGGTTTCCCCACAATACAAAGTATTTCCAAATGATCGAATTTTCAATCTGATTGTAGAATCACTTGAAAAGAATGGTATCCCAGCTCGATGCTCCTTTGCATTGACAATGGATAACCTCGCTAAAGTTTCTTATGCTTTTGAGCTTACTTCTCCGGGAGAATTTTTCGATGGAGTGAATAATGAGCACAAGATTTATATCAACTTTATCAATTATCATGATGGAAGTGGCGGGTGTCGAGGATTTGGCTCAACTACGCGACCAGTATGCGATAATACTTGTCAACTTGCTCTAAAGGGAGCAAAGAAAGGATTTGATTATCTCTTTTATCATGACCGTATTGGAGAGCAAATGCTCAATGAAGTTCCGGCCCTTATTGAAGCTTCTCTTGCTAATGCTGAACAATATGCTGATTTGCGCAAACAAATGATGAATGCGCCAATTAAGTTTGGTAAAGCTCGGGCAATCGCGGCTCAAATTCTTTGCCGCCTCAATAAAGGGAAGGGCTCTAGTCAAATCGCGAATGCTTCTCTTGAAATCGCTAATCTCTTTGAAAGGGGATTGGGTAATGATGGAGCGACCGTTCGGGATCTTTTTGACGGGGCAACTCAATACTTTACCTCTGGAGATGGTTCTGGATCGGAAAAGGTAAATCCCTTTAAGAAAATGGTAAGTTCTGATTTCGGGACTGCCGCTCAAAAGAAGATTGATTTCCTCCAAACTCTGCAAAGGAATAGTGGGGATCTTATTTCTGACAGTGAGCTTTCTGATCTTGAAGCTGCCGGGAATGCTCTTTTGAAGGAGTTCGCTTAATATCATTGAGGGTTAGGATTGAAAAACTAACCCTCAACCATTTTAATGAAGACAATCACACTAATTAGGCACGGAGAATCAGAAGGCAATGTCGATAAAACGATCTATTCTCGAAAGCCTGATTATACTCTAAGACTAACTCCTAATGGAAGGGACCAGGCTTATAAAGCGGGGCAATTGTATAAAAGGATAATCGGCAATGGAAAGATTGCGTTTTATTGCTCTCCCTTTTTCAGGACAAGGGATACGTTTTATGATTTTCGCGAAGGCGGCGACTTTGGTGCTGATAAAGTTTATCTTCATTATGAAGATTCTCGTTTAAGAGAGCAAGAATGGGGGCAGCGTCTCGGGGTGGGTTTTGATAGCGAAATGGAAAGCATAAGGGACAAAACTGGACATTATTATTTCCGTTTCCCTAATGGCGAAAGTTGCGCGGACGTAGAAAATCGTATCTCATCTTTTTTGAATACTCTTAATAGAGATTTGGAGAAGCCAGGTTTTCCAGATCATGTCGCGATTATTACTCATGGAATGGCCATGAGAGTCTTTATTAAAAGATGGTTCCATTTAAGCGTCGAGGAATTTGAGTTGATGAAGAATCCACCCAATTGCTCTTTCTATCAGTTAGTTAAGAATAAGGGAAAATATGATCTTTCTCCAGAGTTTTCCTTCCTGACTCACCCCGCCCCTTGCAATGAATTCCAATATTCACGATTTGAATCTCAATTTCGATAACGATCCGAAAACGTTACAAGAACTTTACGAAGGTTATCATGTATATGATACTATCGAAAGTAAAGCTCAATTTTGGAATACTTGGCAATGCTTCGGATTTTTCCCAAATGGAGCGCAAGGCGAAGCTTTAATTAAGCTTGCAGAAGAACATTGGCTTAAAAATAGATAATATGCGCATATTTAGCATAGTTTTCTAATATTACTCGTTTGTCATCGTCAGTCATACACCGTATATTACACCAATAATGAAAGAAAGAGCACTGCATACCATAGATTTGTATAAATCTAATCACATTCTGTTCTATGGACCAGAAATTACTTACCTTTACGAGAATTACACCCCTCGCTCTGCTAAATATTCCCATAAAGCAGAGGGAACGGACGACAAAATTGTTCTTTTCGGACTTCAATATTTCTTGAAATATTGGTTAGGGACAGTTTGGAAAGAAACTTTCTTTGATGTTCCTAAAGAAAAAGTTGTAAATGAGTATAAAAGGAGAATGAAAGGATGTTTGGGTGAGGGCAATTTTCCTTATAAGCATATTGAAGATCTTCACGACCTTGGATATTTGCCGATTTATATCAAAGCTCTTCCAGAGGGAACGGCGGTAGATGCGGGAATTCCATACTTTACCCTTATTAATACTCTTCCAGAATTCGCCTGGGTTCCCGGTTTCCTTGAAGATACTATTTCGAATTTGATTTGGAAAACTTCCACAAGCGCAACAATTTCAAGGAAATACAAACAAATTGCGAAGAGATATGCTGATGAAACAACCGACGACTCTTCTTATATTGATTTCTTCTTCCATGATTTTCAACTAAGGGGAACGGGAGGGGTCCAGGACGCTGTGATGTCTGGAATGGGGCATCTTCTTTCTTTCGTTGGGAGCGATAATGTTCCCGCTATAGATGGGCTGGAAGACTGGTATAATGCTAATTCTGATAATGAACTTATTGGAGTAGGAGTAATTGCTAATGAACACTCTTGCGTTTGCTCTGGAGGCCAAGAAAACGAATTTAGCAATTACGAAAAATGGATTACAAAAACCTTCCCAAAAGGAATACGCTCATTTGTCTCTGACACTTGGAATCTGTGGAATGTAATTACCAATTATCTTCCCAAACTAAAACCTTATATCATTGTTCAAGATGGAAAAGTTGTAATTCGCCCAGATTCCTCGCCTAAAACACCTTTGGAAATTATTTGCGGAGATGAGGACGCTCCAGAAGGTTCCCCTGAAAGAAAAGGAGTGGTCCAGCTTTTGTGGGAAATTTTTGGTGGGCAAACAAATACGAAAGGATATAAAGAGTTAGATTCTCACATTGGAATGATTTATGGGGAAGCGATCCAACTTCAACTTCTTCCTAAAATTTATGAAGCTTTGAAGAAAAAAGGATTCGCCGCCAACTGTTGCGTTTTCGGACTTGGCAGCGGAGCTTTTATGTATGGAGTCACTCGCGATAATTATTCGTGGGCGTGTAAAGCAACTGCTTGTATTAATAATGGCCAATTCAGAGAAATCTTTAAAGACCCAGTTACTGATAGTGGGTCTAAAAAATCAGCGAAAGGGCTTCTAAGGGTAGATAAAATTGATAATAAATTCATCCTTAAGGATGGTTGCTCTTGGGATGAAGAGGGCGGCGGAGAATTAATTCCAGTGTTTAAAGATGGTAAATTACTACAGGACTGGAGTCTCTCTCAAATTAGAGAAAGGTTGGAAACATATCTTTAATTTCCAATGATATATCTTGATGGAAAAGTTCTGTGGACCATCTTCTAAATACGCGAAACTCCCTATAGATTTCAAGAGCACTTTGTTCTAATCGAAAGCATTTCTCTAACTCCCCCTCTTGAGAAAAGATTATATCTATTTCGAGAGCTTCATTATATTTTTTAGCTTTAGAGCGAATACTTTTGATACGATTTAAAATATTCTTACGAGTAATGCCTATTTTATAGTATCTGCCAGAGTTTATTTTCAAAAAATATATTATAGCTGGAGAGTTCGCTTTTTCAGGATTTCTAATAAAAAAATCTTTAGTATATCCTCCAACCATTTGATTTTTTGAGATTAAATCTTCTATTTTACACTTATGACACCCTCTTCCTTCTGAGTGTTTCTGAGCACTGCAAGTAAATATTCCATGATCTGGACATTCTATCTTAATAATTGATGATTTATTTATATACGTCAAATTGTTAGTATCTGGATAGGAGTATTTATTATCGAATAATAAATTAAATTTATCTTCTACCTCTTTGTATGGAAGAGTTCTTTTTGAGATTGAAGAGCCTCTAGCGCAGATGGGGCAGCCGAATTGAGTTGATGAGTTTAAAAGATATTCGGGAATAGTGGTAAATAAGCCATGATCAGCACAACTCGCTTGAATTGCGTTTTTGGTTAAACCGTTATAGTTTTCCAAATTTAGATTGATTTTTGAATTAAATTTATCCTTTACTCTACTCTCCAGCTCTTCTTTTGGAATAGTTTTGTAAATGCGGTGAGAATAATCTCGATTTTTATTTAAATTAGATAAATAATCCAATCTACATTGCGGACATCCATTTTTATTATGCTTAGACAAATGCCCATCTGGAGTTTGCATAAAATTCCCATGCTGCCTACAAATAATTGAAAGTTTTGTTTTGGCATCAATATAAATAGATTGGGAATAATCAAACTGATCTCCAAATTTTTTTCTAGCTTTCTCAACGAATTCTTCTAAACTACAACGACGCATATTATGATATACACTAAAAATAGCTTTAGAGTAAAAATAAATAACTATCTCCTTAAAGATTATACTCTCCAGGAAGTCCGCAATAATCTCGCCCAATATCTATGATTCTTAATTTCTACGAAAACAGAGAAAGTAATACGTTCGAAGTAATTCCGCGCTTTTTTAAATTTCCAGATGGACAGCCTCATGTAACTATTGATGCAGATTGCAATCTTTATTCTGAGGTTTCTATCAGATGCTCGATTAGAAATCCAGATGAATTATTTAATTTGCTAATGATTCACGATGTTCTTAGCAAATATGAGAAGCTACAGATTAATCTTTATATCTATTGGCTTTTTGGGGCGAGAATGGATAGGGCTATTGATGAGAAGCAGCCTTCCACCTTTAAAATTATAAAGGAAATCCTTTATCCTCGATTCGAAAATGTTTTCGTCTTAGACCTTCACAATCATGATGCCTTCCCAGAGTGTAGTCAGATTCTTCCTTCTTCTTCAATACAATCAGCTTTAAAAGATTTTGGAGAATGCGATATCTTTTTCCCTGATAAAGGGGCGCGGGAAAGGTATAAGAGTTTCCATTTGTTCAAAGGAATGAATATCCTTCATGGCCAAAAGAAAAGAAATCCTGAGACTGGAAAGCTTTCCGGATTTGAATTGGCAGATGGAGAAAAGAAATCAGATTCTATTCTTATAATTGATGATCTATGCGATGGAGGCGGGACGTTTGTTGGACAATATGAGAATGTCCTTAAACCTATGGGCTACCAAAAGGTCGGGCTTTATGTCACTCATGGTATCTTTAGCAAAGGAATAGAAGTTCTTGATTGTTTTGATGCGGTTTACTCTACAAATAGCTTTGTATTCGGGCAGTCCGAAGACAAAAAAATCTTCCTTCGAAAGTATTCAAAAAAAACTCTTTGACTTTTTAAAAATCCAGACTACTATATAAACATGCGAAACAAGATTCTACTGTCGATGCTAATCGTCGCTCTAGCAGGCGCTCCCATTTACTTTATTGAAAATGGCACAAATGCCGCAGAGAAATACGCTGCTCTAAAGCAGGTAAACAATTCAGAAATGGATTACCAGGAATATAAAGCCCTTGGGAATCTTCATTCTGTGAAATATTTCATTATCGTTATCGCCGCTTTTAGCATCGGTGCGATCTGGAAACCAAAAAAAACACAAACACCATCAGCCTAAACATGATTAAAAAAATCACACTATTGTCAATTGCGCTCGCCGCGATTACTCTCTCAAGTTGCCGGGAAGTAAATATTCCCCGAATTGAACAAATCGCGCCAAATGAAACGGCCTTTCTTGTTCCTTTGACTGGAGATAAGGGGAGTCAAGTCAAGTTCGATAGCGAATCTTTTCTTGAAGAAAACAAGATTAGCGTCGGGCGAGTTGAAATTCCCCAAGTTTGGCGAAGCACTGGACGGGCTTATTGGACGGGAGAATATATTCCATCCGTAATCCTTATCAAAGTGGACCGAGCGCCAGTTACGGCTCAATGGGAACCTTCAACAGATAAAGAGGGAAATGTCATTCGAAAGCCCGGCGATAATTCAGTTTGGATTGAATCTCAAGATAGCGTCGGATTTAGTGTGGGATTCAATGTTTCGGCTTATATTGAGGCCAAGAATGCGTCTAAGTTCCTTTATATGTATGCGGGGCGTCCTCTAAAGGATGTTCTTAATACAGAGGTTCATGGTCGAGTTCTTGAAGTGGCTCAAACTTTCGCCTCCGAATTGCCCCTTGACAAACTCCGTGAAAAGAAGGGCGAAATGTCGCTTCAAATTCAAAAGGATGTAATTGCCTTTTTCAGTCAGCGAGGAATTACAGTTACGAATATCGGCATGTTTGGCGGATTCTCTTATGAGAATCAGGAAATCCAAGGCGCAATCGACAAAGTATTTATCAGCCAGCAATTGAAGAATACTACGAAAGCTGCTCTGGAAGCTCAACAAAGCACAAATGAGCGATTGATTTCCGAGGCTAAAGCCGAAGCAGATGCATCCATGCAAAAAGCGGAAGGTTTGTCTAAATCAGCGGTTTTTAAAGCTAAGGGAGAAGCTGAGGCTATCGAATTGAGGGCTAAAGCCCTTGTTGCAGCAAGCTCTAATCCTCTTTATATTAAATTCCAAGAGCTTGAAATCGCTAAAGAATTTAACACACGATGGAATGGTCAACTTCCTGTTAATTATGTTGGTTCGGATAAAGTGACGACTGTTCTTGGAGTTCCCGGGAACGTGGTCCCGATTCCTCCTCCAGTTAAGGAATAATTGAACCTTCGGGGAGGGATACGATTGATGGGCTGAATTCCCCGCTTTCGTATCTCTCCTTGAATTCTTTAAATTGAGATTCTGTATTTGATTTTCTTCCATAAAGACTATGGAATAAAGTATGCAGACTCTCTGAAAGAGTTACTCCGTTAGATACGTCGAGTCTTCTCTCTTTGCACCAATGATATCCGTCTAAATGGTGCGCTCTAATTCTATATTTGCTTCCTGATAAGACGCATCTATATCCATCTCTTTTATAAACTAAAATTCTCCATTCAGCATATTCAGATAAATCTCTTTTATTTAACCTTTCTTCCTCGGTTAAAGAGTGATTGTATCGAGAATGATCTTTCCCCTTCGGAAATCTTAAGCATCCACAGCTTCTATTCCTGTTCAATAGCTGGTATTGCATAAGAATGCAAATTTTTCCGCAATCGCAAATACACTCCCATGACGAATGCTTACCTCTGTGATTTGGCGAGTATCCGTTGTGCTTAATAACGGTCACGCTGCCGAATTTTTTCCCTTCTAAATTATTAAATTTTTTAGTTCGATTAACTAATAGATTCCAGCAACCGCAGCTTTTAATAGCTTCTCTCTGTAAATCGTGAGAGCTTACACTTATTTCTTTACCACAGGAGCATCCGCAAATCCACACAGCGTTTCTCCATTTGTTAAAATGTGAAAATTCTTTAACCGTTAAAAGGTGAAATTGTTTACCTTTTAAATCTAATAAGGAAGATCTTTTCTCAATATTATTTTTCTTTAAAATTGCGGATATCGTAGGATAACTCCTATTATATTTTTGGCAAATTTCAAAAATTTTGCAACCAGAAATATACTCTTGGACGTATAAAGACTCCTCTTCCTTAGTTACCTTCTTCATATTTCTTAAGCATTTCTAATATTCCTAGTTCAATAATAGTAGACATTTTGAGGTTGGTCTTTTTCGCTATTCGCTTTAATGATATCACAGCTTCTTGACTGAGTGTGAATGTAGATCTTATTTTCATACAAACAAGTTTACACTAATTCATACGATTTTTACAAAAAAAATGAAAACTATTAACGGTGACATCACCCGGCTTAAGATCGGGACAATCTTCCAATGTGTTAATTGCCAGGACGTAATGGGCAGCGGACTTGCGCGAGCAATCTTCACTAAATGGCCAAAAGTCAAAGAGCAATACCATCTTTGGAATAAAGGGAAAACTCCTTTAGCATTACTTGGCACTTACAAAGTAATTCAAGTTGAGCCGAATGTTTGGGTCGTTAATATCTATGGGCAATTGGAATATGGCCCAGGAGATAAAAGGTATGCAGATTACGGAGCAATTAAGACTGCTCTAAAAAAAGCAAAAGAGGATAAACAATTCTCGGATGTAGTGCAATGGACCCGCTTTGATGATCCTATTTATTTTCCGCATGGATTCGCCTCCGCACTTGCGGGCGGAAATTGGGATATCATTTCCCAACTAATCGAAATTTATTTCCCAGAAGCAACAATCGTATCAAATGGAACCTACACGCAAATATAGAAAAGTAATCAACCGTAATGGTTGGATGGCAAAACTTTATGAATTCTCAACCGGAAGGGAGCCCAAATTCACGGGTTACTGCCCTTTCGTGTGGTCAACTTGGTTTTGGGTTCTTATGTTCCCTCTAACCGTCGCCGGTAAAGCCCTTGAATGGTTTGGCTCAGTTTTCGCCACTTTGATGAAATCTGATAAAGTTCGCTTATCCGATTTTGAAAAATATTATGTCTATATTAGACTCCAGGATTATAATTTCGTTTTGGAGGACTATTATAATCAGTCTTTCGATTCGGCAGAATTTAAAAAATTCGTGGCCCAAAATAAGAATTGGCTGGAGATTCTCAAGAAAGGATATGAAAGAGAAAAGTCTAAAGCTGATTCATGTTTTTCAAATCCTGAGCCAATTGAGGAAAAGAAAAATGAAAAGCTTGAACTCCTAAAGGAAAAAGCAATGAAGTTCGCGGCCTGGCTTGTTAAACCAGCTCTCGTTCTGTCTGCTATTTTCGCAGCCTGGGTAATTTACACTTTCCTCGGCTATCTTTACAGCATTATCAGCCTAAAGGATATTCTCGGGGCGCTGCTAATTGTCGGAGTAGTTGTGGGCGCTCTCTGCCTCCTTTTCTTTATTGGTCGATTTGTCTCCAGCCTTTGGAGTGTTACCAGAGAAGCCACGATTAAAGAAGATAAGCAGCCGTCAGTGATTGCCTCTTTCGCGTGGTCTGCTCTTAAAGCGATTCCGAATGCTATTATTTTCCTTTTTGAAACTGGAGCGATGCTTTACAAGAAAGAATGCCCGCTTATTGAGTGGTCAGACAAAACTAAACCTATCGAGAAAAACAAATGAGCATTCTTCTATCAGCTTGGTTTATTACTTTAACGGTTGCTTTCCTGGCGTTTCGTAGAGATTCTGAAATTCTCGCGGTAATTTCAGGAGGTCTAGCTCTTATCGTTATCTTAGGTAGCTTTTTAGCTCCTATTAGATACGAATTCCAAGAGTTTGCGACTGCAAAAACTATCACTTATGAAGGAAAGAAGTATCGTCAAATAGAGGAAGACAATAATACCATAAAATTCCAACTACTTGATCAGGATAAGGAGTTTGATAAGATAGAAATCTGGCACGGGAAATCTCTTTTTGGCATCACCATGGATAAAAACCATACCGTAATTTACAAATGAGCACTTGTCTGTCCATCCTTTTCGTTCTGCTTACTTTGTGTTTCCTATCTTTCAGAAAGGAATGCGGAGTTTTAGCTTTTATATTCGGGGCCTTTGCCTTTGTAATTTGCTTACTCTTTCCTGCGACCGAGTTTAAAGAAGTCCCAATCACTATTCCAATGAAAATTGTTGAGTTTGATGGAGGAGTTATCCTCATAGAAAAGATTGGCTCCCAAATTAGAGAGACAGAAACTGATTTTAGCCCAGATCAAATGAAAGATTTGGTAATTAAGCAATACGTCTCGCGCTCTCTTTTCGGAATTGATATTGACCATTCTAAAGTTGAACTAAAATGATACTAGAAATTCTCCTTATTATTTTTTTAGCATGGGTCGGGTCCGTAATTCTGGCTATAGCATGTTCTAGGATTGGTTATAGCTTGGATAAAAAGGGATTTCATAGCTTTATGATTTTCACTCCCATTGTTAATACGCTATCGGTAATATTATTTATATGGAGCTTTATTTGGACTTTCATCTGCGGAAAATTTAATCATCTAATTAAGAGCAAAATCTTTCATCAATTAGTCGGATTACTTAAAAGGATTTGGGCTAAGATTAAAAAGTGGAATTATTTATTCTTGAGATGGGCCGAAGGGCGACCAAAGTTTGAGGTAAGACCCTCAGGCATTCCGTTTTCTATTGGAGATAAGGTGGAATTTAAGACTGGAGAAGTTCATACAGTTTTGGACATTAATGCTAATGGCTCAATTCGTGTAGATGATAATTCCGAACTTTATTATTTCGTCACGAAAGGGAACCTCGACCATGTATAAGATAAAATACTACCTCTCGAAACTGTTTAAAGCCTTTGGTTATTGCTTTGCTTGTCGGAATAAGCTTAATTTTACCCGAAATGGCCAGGGTGTTTGCCCATCTTGCGGAAAAAGAGTATGAATATCTCTGATAAAATTAAATTCTATACAGAATACTCTTCTATTCTCATTCAAATTGATGAAAGCAGGAAGCGTTTCCGGAAAATTGATTGCACCTGGAGTTGCGAGGAAGTAGAGACTTGCTTCCTAGATTGGCAAAGAAGTCAAAAGAGGGCGGATGATTCCAAAGCTTTGATGAGGGGATGGAAAGATTACCGATCTATTTCTGAATTTTGTGATAATTTGCTAAGTTTGGGACGTAAATATTGCCAGATTGGCGGGAATTATTCTGGAGAAACGACTTATGAAGTTTCTTGGGGAAGTCTGGCGGCTGCGACCCTTACTAATAACGGAAGTTATTATAAAAGTGGATACGCGAGAACAAATGCTCGCCATATTTTAGAATTAGATTGTGAGTGGGCGGTCGAGCTTTACAATAATAAGGAATTGGTTTTCGACTTACGCCTATGGGGATTAGATATCATAGGATTAAAAAAGTCGGCTACCGCTGATGATATTGATATTTATCTATTCGCCGCAGTAAAACGCTATAAGAATAAGCAAATTGCTTTGCATTATGGATGGGTGGGCAAAAAAGGAGAGGAATTTGTTCACGGCAAAGGCATAAAGTCTATACTAAAAGAATTCAAAAAAAAGAGTTTGATATCTCCAAAAAGTGAGCTATAATGCTATTATGAAACTGAGAGACATGTTTGAGCATGAGGGCGACCCTTACCTCTGTATTGGATTTGACGGGCAATCTGTTCGCGCAATCCAATTAAATACAGGGGAACGGCGGGAAATGATTCTTAAGAAATCTCCGAAGCTTATTTTCTGCAAAGATTTGAATGAGCAGAAACCCATCCAAATCAAAATCTTTGTGGAGGGCGGCAATGTTCAAGAAGTTCTCGGGTCTTCCAAATCTATTGAAGTTACTCTCATTGATTACGATAATGATCCAGAGGAAACCGAAAAGAGGGAAGTGAAATTCAATCAGTCGATTAACGAAACCCCATTCTCTTTGCTATGAAAAAACCGAAGAAAAATCCCAAACCGAATCTTTTAATTCTTCATCTCAAGGCATTCAATGAAGGGCCGCAATTCAACCGGGAACGTAAATAAGATGGTGATTCTCCGCAAAAGGGACGGCGGGTTTCTCGTAATAAGGAAACCTATTGCTAAACCTAGTGCGGCGTATCTCCGTTTAATGGCCTCAATGAAAGCTTTTGATTAATGAAAGTAGAAACAATTCGAGTAAACTTTGGAGATTTGCCCCGGGTTTCATTAACGTATATCCCGGATAATAGCATTCTAATTGATGATAATAATTTCTCAATATTTCCTAACTGTTTTGAGGAATTAATTGAAGGGGATATTTCTCTAATAACTCCTCTTTTTTGCTGGGAAATTGTTAGAAATATTAAACATCTTGTAGCCGGTTTATACGTTGATGGCGAGAGAATAACTCAAGAGCACTGGATAAATTCGCCGTGGAATTTTTTAAACCCAGTTACGCACGATTTTGCTCTCTGGAAACTGACTAACAAAGATATTCTTGACAATGGCTATATCGTCTTTGTTAAAGGCGGGAAATCTTGGAATCGCGCTTTCTACGATTATAACCTTAATGGGCCAATTGCGGCGGCTCAACGGATGACTCTTTTACTCGGAGCTAATTATGGAGTGGCGCTTAATATAAGAGTTTTAGTGGATACTTTATATGAGATTCGCAGGGAAGCTTATGGAAATCCCCAATGCATAACGAGAATAATAGACATTAGCGAATGAGTTATGCCAGCTTTCAATAGAATCAATAAACTACTTTTTCAAGGATCATTCCCGGAGTCTTTAGAGATGGGAATTGATTATGACATTATTATCAATGTCAGCGACTGCATTCAAGCCAGCCTTGATATGTCAAGTCCTCATTTCTATAAAAAGCCAATTCATTATTGGCTCCCTATTTGCGAATGGGGAAGAGTCGGTTATGAACCATTCTATGCGGCAAAAAGAATCATAGATGGCAACCCCGGGAAAAGGGTTTTAATCCATTGTGAGGGCGGGATTAATAGGAGCGTAATTATTGCCTATGCTTATCTCCTTTCTCATGGCCGCGAATCAGAGTTTACAATAGGTAAATCTGTTTGGGAGAGATTTTTAAGTAACGCTAAAAAGCAATTCACGAAATCCCCTCCAAGATTGTTAGAATTTCTACTTGAAATGAATAAATTCCCGACGTATAGTGTTGCCGGTATCCTCCAACAATTACTTGGGAATGAGGATGATACTGAAATTGTTCCCTTTTTAAACGGAGTAACTAAGTAATGAACACAACTCTCGAAAATCTTGAATTTAAATTGCAATTTAGCACTACGAATCTTCGCTATTTACTAGGGGCGATTCCTAAGAATAGGAAAGCGATTCGGGCAACTGAGCAAAAAATTCTTTCTATCAAGAGAGAAATCGAAACAGAAAAAAAACTTTAAACTTTTTGTTGAATTCTTTAATACTGATGCTACTATACTTCCACAATGAAAACATACATTAAAGCCCCACAAACCCCCCTCCGTTCTCCTGACATTTCAATGCCTCTCGGTCAGGCAAAAGCCCACGCTCCTAAAAAGGGAGAAAGCCGATTTGTCTCTAAAGGTCGCCGGTCAATGTTTGATACTGACATTCCGGTTAAGGCTATTAAGAAAGCCAAACCACAAAAAGAATCAGTAGCTTCCCGGATTACGGAAGTTAAAGGTAAAACCCTTAAAGATGGAGCATTTCAAATGACTCGCCGCGCTAATGGTAAATTCATTGCCCCGCTTGTTTTTGATGCTTCACTCATGGCCAAACTCAACTCATAATCTCCATGTTCCAACCTATCGACAAGAATGAAGATGAATCTGCATCTTCCGAAGAAGAATTCCATCGTCAAGTAGCGATTAAAGGGGCGACCCTTGAAGTCGGTAATAAGACGGAGAAGTGTCTTGATTGCAATGAAATTATTCCGGCTTTGCGCCGCGAATTCATTCCAGGATGCAAAAGGTGCCTTAAGTGCCAGGCAGAATGGGATTCTTTGACCGCTAATCAAAAAGCAAGGCGGGAACTTCAATATGAAATTGAAATCCCTGAAAAGGATGAGGAGGAAGAGGAAGTTAAAACTGTCTTCTCGACTCCCATTGGGCTTCCACGCAATAACTAAATGAAAGAATATCTTCCGGTTAATTCCACTACCAAAGAACCACTTTGGACAGAAAAAGGTGGAAATTATATCATTCCGATCAATTCTGCGGCATTCATTCGAATTGCAAAGCCGCGTAAAAACGCGAAGAATGTTTGCGTTGAATTGGTTCAGGAGTTTTCCGTCATTAAAAAGACGGTTGACAAGAAAGACTTCAAGAATCTTTCAGACTATTGCCGCGAATTTTTTGTTCTCGTAAAAAAGGCGAAGGGCGCAAAGGTCCGGCAAATCACAATTGATACTCCAGATAAAGGGAAGTTCTTTATCAGTGAACCAACTACCGGATTCCAATGGATTTAAAAATAGTCTTTGACTTCTTTAAACTCTGAGCTATACTATAGCCATGTCAGAAAGAGAACAAATCCAGAATCAAATTGTTGAGTTCCTTGAATCAAAGGGGAAATTCAATGCTCCTTATGGAATTATTGAGGGAATGGAACCTTATGGCAAAGGAAAGGTAAGAACAGTTACCTTTGGCATTGCCCGCTATCTTGATGCGACAATTGAGATCATTAAACCCAATGACATTCATGTCCGTGGTCGCGGTCCTCTCGCTCATAAATATTGCGGCAGATATGAATCCTTTGAAAAACTAAAACAAGCATTTGATGTATAATCTTTGTTGCATTGCTCTCGACATTCCTCACAGCTATAAAACTGTAACTGCAAAACATTTCAAAGGTCGCGAGCACCTGTTTTCTGTTTATTGTCACAATTTTGAGGTTCTTAACCACACAATTAATTATTGTGCCGATAATGGGTGGGGATTGCGCGTGTCAAGTAGCTTAATGCCGCTTTGCACTCATCCAGACCTTGATAATGAGTGGGATATTCCATCCGTTGCTCCATTTATTAAGCAATGCGCCGACACAATTAAACAGAGAAAAGTCCGGATTTCTATGCATCCCGGACCATTCAATGTCCTTGAGTCAGACAATGAAAATACAGTCCAGAATACTATTCGTGAACTTAATTGGCACGGATGGCTAATGGATCAATTGGGCGCGGCGCGTTCCCGTTATAATCCTATCAATACTCATATCTATACCGGAAAAGGTGATATGATGACAATTGCCGGACGATTTATCAAGAATTATCTTCGCCTTGATGATTCAGTTAAAGATCGCCTGACAGTCGAGAATAATGACAAAGGTGGAATGTGGAATTGTGATAATCTTTTGACATTCAACGCTTTAGCTCAGGAATTTACGGGAAATATTCCATTGTGCTATGACATTCTCCATGACAAATGTTTCCCTTCTCATAAATCTCCCCGCGAATGCTTTAAAGCATTTTATGAGACTTGGGGAGGAATCACTCCAATTTTTCACTATTCAGAATCTTTAAGCGGTCGCGAACATTCAGAATTTCCAACTTCTAAACCCCCAGAGTGGGGTTGGGTTGATTGGGATATTGAATTGAAAGGTAAAGACCGCGCTATCAAAATGTTATGAAAACAATCTTACTATCTTTAATCTTGGCATTCCCAGTAATGGCAGCGCCGAAACCAGAAAAGCGGATTTGGGCCAGGCTCACTTTTTACAATCCTAAAGAAAGCGGAGGGTGGCACGTTTCAGCGTCTCATTCAATGCGGAATAAACAAGGAATTGGAGTCGCCGCGCATCCTGATTTCAAATTCTTTACACGGATTGAAATTCCCGCTCTTAATGGTAAACTTGATAAAGATGGTGAGTTTTGGGTCATTGATCGCGGTCGCGATGTCACTTCCAAAAAGGCCGCAAAAGGCAAGGCTTATGTCTTCGATATCTTTACTCATAAGACTGGCCGCGAATTCCATCGCTTTGTGAGGAGTCAGCCAGAATGGGCATGGGTTTATGTCAAATAAAGACAAACCAGAAACTTTGGGGCACGCTAAAAGAAGAGAAAGGGCGCGACTTCATCAGCTTAGAAAGTCTAATGGATTCCATGGACAAGCTTGGTGCTCTAATTGCGGAGGATTACAAACTTGGTGCGAAAGTTGCCAAATGTATAGTCGCAATTGTTGCGAAGATTACGGTTCTTGTATGTGTTCTTAATTGGGTTAGTAGCTCAACGGTAGAGCGTTTCGTTGCCAGTTCGAATCTGGTCTAATCCACTTTCATCATTAATCAAATAAGAAAATGAGTAAACTTGATCGACATAGGGAGAGAACTATGAGTCGCCGCTCCCGGCCTTACAAAAAGTCTAATTGGAGCGCAATTAAAAGGCTTTTTATCTCCATGCTCGGAAAGCATGTTAATGATGTTTATTCAGCATTCTGTAATTCTGAATTCGTTCCGCCAGAACTTGAAACGTGGAATGAGTTCTGGAGGATGGCCTGGGGATTCTATGTTGACGAAAACGATATTTTCAGAAAGAGGGAAAAGAAGAAATTCGTAAAGAAGGAAAAGCCTCTTGATTTCATCCCTATTACTGAATACGTCCAGTTGATTAAAGAGAAGGGTATTTGGTATTGCATAACAATTCCAAGATCGTTTGAGCGCCAAGTGTGGAATCCTAATACGAATAAATACGATACGATTACTTGTGAGGTTAAAAACCCGAAACGTCTTCCTTATTACAAATTAGAGTTTCCCTACTTTTGGCATTTGAGAACAAAGACGAAAGAGCAGCTTTCGTCTTCGGAACTTAAAAAATTCGGCATTAGAAACGCATGAAATTCGCGATTCTTGCCATCATTATAGCAATTTCCATCTTTGGATTCGTTCAATCGTTAAACATTGGGGACGGATTCTTAATGGGCTTAAGCATCGCAACCTGGCTATACGCCGCAATTCTCACAATTAAAACTTACAAATGAATCCATTCTATATTTATCTCTGGGGCCAAGCAGATTACTTCAAAGCTTTTTTCGCTACGTTAGCGTTTGTGGTATTTGTTTGGGAAGTGGGCTCAGTTGTCTATAATTATTTAGAGGGAGATGACAAAGCGGGCATTAACAAACTGAGAGCCACTCTCGCAGCTTTGTTTCTTTTCATTGCATCCGCCATTCCAAACTCTAAAACAATTGCCGCGATGTTTGTTCTTCCAGAAATTGCGAAGTCAAAAGCCATTCAAGAAGACCTTCCGGAAATTTATGACATGGCAATCAAGCAATTGAAAGCGTCCATTAGTGAAAAGGCCGAAAAATAAACTTAAAAATACCGTTTGAGTTCTTTAAGAAGTGGGTTACTATATACCCATGATCGAAACATTCACAAAAGCTGAATTCGAAGAGAAGCTCCCCAAATCCCAAAATTTCCCCATTAAACATGAGGGATTAATCCAGGGAGAGTATTGTTATTCAATGCTTGTCGGGAAAGCTAAAGTCTTTATTCGTTCATCCATTGGTCCTAATGGAGTTTCTGCCGGAATTGGCCAGGATTCAATTCGTGTTCTTTTGGTCGATGATCAAGGGGGATATCTCGGTTCTAAAATCAATAAATGGACTACCCGTAAACCAGGGTGGGAATTGAGAATGATTCAGAATTGCCGGACTCTTATTAAGCTTGCCAGGCTTTCGGGGGCAGATAAAGGCGGAGTAAAGATCTTTAAAGCTAAAACCGCAGAGAATAAGGGCCGGTTCTTTTCTTCAATCAACGGCCAATTCATTAAATGGCTCACCGACTCTAAAGGGGAAATTCTATGATTACACTCGCTACATTAAAAGATGCCACGGCTCAACAAGTATTTGATCAAATTGTTGATCATTTGAGAAAGCAGGGCAGAAAAAGTAGAAATGAAAGCTCTGGCTCTTGTCTTTACCGATATGGCGATTTGAAGTGCGCCGCAGGGTGCCTTATTAGTGATGATGAATATTCTACGGAATTAGAATTCACTACTTGGACTGATCTTTGCGAGGAGGGTAAAGCCCCAGGATATCATCGCACTCTAATCAAAAGAATGCAGGAGATTCATGATCAGTCCTCAGAGGAATTATGGGAAGATAGATTTGAAGGATTAGCCTCTTACTTTAAATTGAAATATGAGCCGAAAAACAATTGATACTTGGGAGTTCTACACTTATTGCGGGGAGCAATGGAATCATGAATGCACGGAGTTTTCCCGCAAAGCCCGCAATGAAAACTCTAAAGCTTACCGGGAGAATTCTCCCTATCCGCTTAAAATCAAAAAGATTCGGCGGTCTTTAGCTCAACTTGCTTTTGAGTATTATACGGGCGAAGATTACTCGAAAGATAAAAAGGAGCAGGGCGAGGCTCTAGCTAAAAATGACGACTTTAAAGACTACCTTAAACGGTTACAATCATGAACTATACCATCTCTAAATTTCTCGCGGCTTATAAGGCGGCGACTACTTCCGTAGAAAAGCAGACTGAATCTTCGCATTTTTATAAAGAAATGGAGCAATTTGACTATTCTTATGGACATATTTTCCTTAAGAAAGGCCGAGAAATTCTTTGTCTCCTTCACGATAGCGATGAAAAAAATCTTTATATTGACCTAACCTCTTGCAATCGTTTCGGGGAATATGAAGATATTGACACAGTAATCCTTCTCTGGGAAAAACAGGATCAAAAAAGAACTATGAGAACTCTAATCACTAACTTCCTTAAAAATTATAAGGAAGCGCAAGGCCCTATCGAGCGAAATCTTCGCGCTTTCACTTTTGAGATGGAAGCTATGGAAAAATTCGGCTTTGCAGTCATGGCTATTTCATTCGTGGATCATCGACATGTTATGATGCTTTCAAATGATGACATGGATTATCATTATTTCGTGGATTTCGATTCCGGCCATTTCGGCAAATATGAGTCTCTAAATGAGGCTCTTAACAATTGGAATGTCCGCGATAAATTCCCAATTGGAAATTCTGTCTATGTCTTAATGGATGACATGGGGACATTGAGCGATGGAGAAGTCGTAGCTTATGAAGATGATTTCTTCTTAATTCAAGACCCATTCGGCAATGAGTTTTCTGCTGTTGAAGCAGATCTTTCTCCTTATCCTGGTCTTTTCACCGAAGAGTCTCCTAAGCCTTTGAGTCCCGGAGATAAGGTGTCTTTCATTCCAGAGGAAGGCAAGCTATTCAGTGCTACTTATTGGGGCGAAACTGAAACTACTTTTATCTTGGCAAAATACCAAGCCAAAGATTGCTACCCTAAAAAAGGAGCTAAAATCGAAAGGTGGCCAGACAATACCCAAAATGAATAGGAAAACTCTCATTCTCAATTGTAAAAATCATCTAAAGCATGATGATGCGTTGCAGGCTTTAAAAGATCAGTATTCAAAAGAATATGCTTCTGCATGGTGGCCAGCTTATATGATTTATGTTTGGAATGAACTTTATGATATAGCGGACTCTCTTGGCAAGCTTAAATCTGCTTTGAGAAGTTCTTTCTACAATCGAGAATTTGTTACTATTGAAGAGCAATGCTTTTGTTTAATTTCAGCAATCCAGCTTACTCCCGTCTCTGATATCAAAGAAACTCTAGGCGTTCAGCTATGAATATTATTATCACCGCACTTTCCGTCATTGGCGCATACGTCATTTTCCAGCTAATCTCATCCCTCTATGCTATTGGGATTAAAGAGCGGCGGCTTAAGATTCCAGTCCCGATTATTTGGGCGATAATTCTGGCGCTCTCTGCGTTCTTTCTCGCTTTCTTCGCAACAATCTTTCTCGTATGATTACTGTAACTCTCCTCTCTATTTACGCGCTTGCGTCGGTATTTTGTCTAATGCCGTATGATGAATACCGGTTTAAAGCCTCATTCATTCTTTATTGCCTTTCGTTCTATCTATTCATCATTAATTTCGTATGGTAACTCTCGCTACTTTAAAAAATGCCACCGCTCAGGAGGTTTACGACCAGATCGTTAATCATTTGAGAAAGCAGAGGAAACAAAGTCTGGAAGAGGGGGTGGGCTGTCGCTATAGATCGGGAGATTTAAAGTGTGCGGCGGGCTGTCTTATTGCAGATGACGAATACGATCCAGAAATGGAAGAAAATGGATGGATTAGTCTTATGGATATGGGAAAAGTTCCAAATGACCATAGTCATCTAATTCAAGAAATGCAAGGAGTCCATGATGGGTGGTTTGATCAAAGTTTAGGTATTTGGGAAGAGAAATTCGAAGACATTGCAAAGAATTTTAAGCTTGTCTATTCCCCGCCAACCAAAACAAGTGTATGTTAATTGACGAAGTAAGGCTTATGACTTTAGACGCCCGCTTGAAAATCGAAAACAAAGGTCGAATTCTTTTCGAAAAATTCAAACCGAAATTGATCAAGAGGATTAAGAAGGCTGCTAATCGGGGAGAAACGTGGATAGAAGTTCAATATCCTTTATTTTTAGGATCTCATAGGGAAAGTTTTAAAAAAGCCATTTTAAAATGGTCCGAAGACGAAAACTTTTTATTCTATAAGAATTACTTTGGAAGGTATTTTGTGAAATGGATAACAGAATAAATTAAAGGATTTAAATCAAACAATTATGTCGGTGTAGTCGAGGGGAGCTTCTAACTCCTTATCCGTAGCTGGAACTGAAAACGGGGATTCGAATTCCTCCGCCGATACCATTAAATTATAATCTTTAAATAGAGATTCTCTAATTTCTTTACAGTTTGTTAAGTGTCCTGATTTAAATTTTATCCAATATCCTCTTGGAGGAGTTGGGATATTATAATCATTTGCCCATTTCTTTATCGCTTTATCTGAAAGTTTATAGCTCTTACAAAGTATAGACATCGGGATAGTCCAAATGAGTTTTAGTAACTCATCTTTAGTTGGCCTTTCAATTCTGCGTTTTAGCCCTAATTTTTTCGCAGCGCATTTCCCACAAAGAGATGAACTTCTTGATATTTTCTTTCCGCAGTCACAAATTAACTTTTTAATATTTCGTGGCGTATAAGTAAAGTAATCAAACTCTTTCACAATCTCCGAATTTCTTAAAGTCTCAACAAACTCAGCCCACTTCTCCAGATTAAAGCAGGCCGAATAATGAATCTCGAAAACATTCCAGCCCGCAGAAACTAGCAAATCGTGCCTCTCTTGATAGTATGGTTTCAATTGACCATCTCTTTCATAGTGCTGATTGCCGTTAATTTCTAAAGCTATCATTTTATCTGGTAGGGCGATATCAATACTAAAAAATCGGCCCGCGATTTCAGGCTGAAATTCTGGGATATACTTGATTCCTAAGCTATCAAGAAACTCTCTCGCTTTTTCGCACGGTTTCGATTTAAATTTGTCGCGGTTTCTCCATGGATGCTGATCCGGATTATTTTGAAGCCACTCTTTTCTTTTTTTACTGATTTGCTTCTTTGTTTCGTCTGAAACAATTTTCTTTCTAAGAATAAACCTAATGCCTAAATCCTTGATCGTTCTATCGAGAACCGTTTTTGATAAACCGAAATATTTGCACCACTCTCTGCAATTTTTCGATTCCCAATTTTCCTTAAAATATTGTATTTGATCGTCTGTGAGATTTCTTTTCTTCATACATTATTATACACGTAACTTACAGATTAGAGAAGAATCTATAGCGGTTCGACTCAAAAAAATCTTAAAACTTTCAACTTGTGTTCTTTAAAATCAGGACTATACTATATGACTTGCACGAAATGTCATGAAATCATAGGAGTTTGCGGCGAACGGTGTAAGTCATGCGAACAAACAGAAAAGCCGATTATCCTTTGGGATGCTTTTCACGCTCGCAAAAAGAAACCAGTGAGATTCAAAAAGAAATAGTTTTTAATTTAGAATTTTTAGATTGATCCTCTAATCTCTTCATCTTGAAATTCTTAAAAATTTCCAGTTTTCTACTGAGCCCAATCTCTGGCAAAAGAGAGCAAAATTTAACCCTAGTTTGCAAAGTAGTAAACTCAAAAACTGAATAAGAGTGATCTTTTGTGTGAGACGGGTGAGAGGCTTTCCTATCTTTTTTATAAATTCTAAATGGAATATCGTAAGATTCACAAAAATCCTCCAGAAAATCCCAGCTTTGGTGTTTGCTTCCATTGAAGCCAACTCGGAATAAGTTATTTTTATCTAATGAAATGCTGCCATCTCCGTCTAAGAAACCCTTGATGAAAAATAATTTCATCTCATCCGCTAAATCAAAATAAATTGGACAACCTTCATTTTTTCTATGGAATTTATAGTTCTCAAAAAATGATATGGACTTTTGCTTTGATAGCCTAAAATTAGATAATTCTTTAGTAGAATTTTTCCTATATCTGGTCTTCATTTTTGCAAAGCCCATTTGATATAGCATATCAGATATTTCCGCCATATCTTTAGATTTTATCTCGAAAGAGAATTCGAAAATAGATTTACTTTTGCAAAATCCGAAATAGCAATCTGCCCAAAAGAACCCTAATAGGTAACAAATTTCTCGCTTAGTAATATCAAAATTCAACTGATTGTCGTGCATACCACTTATTACACGAAATTCCGCTCATGAGAAATAATATTCACAAAACAATTTATTCTAAGATTTCTACGAAGCAATTCTTGGTTATGGGAGATACTCATGGGGAATTCGACAAAATAAAGATGCAAGTCAAAAGCTACGACCTTTCTAACTGTGTAATTTTTTGCGTTGGAGATTTTGGGGTGGGATTCTCCCGTAAAGCAAAAGAAAAAAGAAGGTTGGAAAATTTAAATGAGTTTTTCTACAGACGCTCTATTTCTTTTTGGAGTATTGCCGGGAATCATGATGACCCGTCCTATTTCCAGGGACAAACAAACTTATCCAATTTAAGTCTCCTTCCCGACTATACATATCTTTCAATAAATGGAAAAAAAATCTTATGCGTTGGAGGAGCAATTTCCATTGATCGTAGCTCAAGAAAGCTTGGTTATTCTTATTGGAAAAACGAGATAATTCAACCCGCTCCCGATAATCTTGAACCTGCTGATATTATTGTCGCTCATGATGCGCCGACTTATGCCGGATTGGGAACTGAAAAGCTTTATGATGAGCCGGGTAATCCTGTTAAATCCGACGCTCTTAAAGGCAGACGAATTCTCGATACTCTTGTAGAAACGGTGGCACCAGAACTTTTTATTCATGGTCATTATCATCTTTCGCAAGATCAAATCATTAACGGGACCAGATTCCGTTGCCTTGATATTCTTGAAATTTGGGAAATTCGATGAATTTTTACACCTTCACAGAAATTCATTTATCTCTTGAAGATTTTCACAATGCGGGCTTAACTCCAGAGGAAACAAAAGAGATTATTGAGGCCACTATTGATCCCTTCTCTCCTAGAGGAGCGCGATTTTTCGCAGAATCATCGGGAATTAATCACAATTGGAAAATCAAAACAAGCGCAAAAGCCCCGAGTTCAATTCGAACAATTGTTTTCATGTTTGATAGCATTTTTTGTGAGGCCCTTGTTAAAAAAGGAAAGAAAATACCTTATTTCTATACTTCCTCAGATGGTAAATCATACTACGATTATCGCGAATTATTTTAAATGAATATCCAAACCGCAGAAGAACATAAGAATCCCGAAGATAGCCAATTGATTCTTATTATCACTGGCACTCCTAATGCTATCCGGCGAAAATTAGAGGAAGTGTCTAAATTCGGAATGAAACCCTGTCAGGGAACTTCATTAGAATATAAATGCACAACTTCAATTATCACTCCAGTTTGGGGTGGAAAGGAATACTAATGTTTTACTATCAAAGAGGTTATAGTTTCATTATCGGCGAAGATTCCGAAATGATTGAACGGCTAATCAAATTCAAAGATAGAAAGCAAAATCCCGAAGAATCCGGAGAATTTCATTTCCGTGATGGATTGCCTCATTCTACTGCCCCGAATGAAGAGTTGACTTTTAACTTGGATTATTTCGCCAGCCACTTTTTCCAGAGGTTAAAGTATATCGTTTCTGAAAGCGAGGGAAAAAAGACAATTGTGGTATTTTCTCCAGATTTTGTCCATAAAGATATCGCGTCATTTCTAAGGCTTCGGCCAATTTCGGCGGGATTTATCAATTCCGCATATGAATGTTATGGGCGCAGCGAATCTCTCGGCTTAGATTCAAAAATCGGAGATACTCAAATTTTTCAACTGCTATGAGCTATTCTATCACATTTCCAGATAACTATGTTAAGCCAGTCCTTCCTATGAAGAAAGAATGGATTGAGGCTTTAAAAAGCGGCGAATATTCTCAAGGTAAGGATAGTCTTTGCCAAGACGGAAAATATTGCTGCCTTGGAGTTTTAAGTAATCTCCAGGGAAGATTAGGAGCACCATCTCTTTCTGGCTATCGCTCAGATGGAAATAGCTCTCTTTTTCTTGACTTTGAAAATCCAATTGTAAAATTATATTCAAGGTTTTTTAACGGAGGATTCCCAGATGGAGTTTCTATTGATCATGATCTTGGGAAAGGAAATGCCCTTTCTCATTTAAATGATTGGGGAGTTCCATTCACTGAAATCGCGGAGATTATTGACCAAATCTGGGACTAATGGAATTAATCGGATTGTTGCTTATTATCATTATCATCAGCGCCTACTCCTCTATATGAAAATCGGAAATTATGAAGTCCTTTTCCACAGGGGCAAAGGTTTGTGGTCAGTAACCGGGAAAGACGGATATGTGAATCATTTCCCGATTTCTCTTTCTAAAATCACCTCTCCAGCCGGACAGAAAGCCTGGAGATTCTTGATTTGGGAATTTTGTGTTGAATGGATTGATAAGAATCAGCCTGAGACAGCCCCGTCCTTTCTTTCGAAAATCATAAAAAGGTTAATGGGTTTTACGTTAAAAAGCGGAACGGCGAAATCTTTAAAGGGTGGGAATCTCCAGTCGTCAGGATTCAGTCTTTAGACAGAGTAGGAAAGAGTTTTGTATTACTCAATGGTAAGAGTAAAACTGAAATTGAAAATCTTGTTATTATTACTGATGAAGAGGCGAATCTTCTACTTAAAAAGTGGGAAGACTGTAAAGTTTCAGAATGCACTCAAACAGAATTCTCCCATATTCGCGAAGATACTTATTTTGCTAAAATAGGCTACAGTGAATCCTCGGGGAGGCGAGCATTATACAGTATTCGAAACAGAAACGAGGGAGTCAAGTATAATCTTTATCCCTGCGACGTTTGTAAAGCTTATCATATCGGAAAAGAAACTTAAAAAAAGAGTTTGAGTTCTTTAAAATAGGGTGTAGTATATAGACATGAAAAACATGAGAGGATACGAAGTCATTTCACTATCGAAAGCAGATGCCGCGAAACTTCGCGATTGTGCTCTTTTTCAATATATGGAAGATGTTGGAATTCCAGCCATTACTCTTGAAAAATTGAATCATGAAAGGGCGCGGCCAGTCCACGGTCTTAAAAAGGTTTTCTGCATTGACGAATAACATGTCAAAAGTCATTATCATTGGAGGAGCCGACGAAGCTCCTAAAATCAAAAAGATTCAATTTAAAGAATGCTTGGTAGAAAGTAATAGTCTTGAACCTGCCGCCTTTCAACCATGCCATTTTCAGTATATTGAACTTATTTGTAAAAACTATACTCTATCTGCTGGCGATTTAATGTTCGCTTATGACGATCCAGAAGTAAGAGAGGATGGATTCCTTTTTCTTGGGGATTTCGGCGATGGAATAATTTAACTTTTCGATCTAGTAGTTCGATAGGATTTAAAATCTATACCATTTCGCACACAATACTCCCTCAAGCAATTATCAGAAACCCCCAATTGGCGAGCCGCTTGAAACATAGAATATTGTTTGAGTAAAAGGATAACTTGTTCAGAATTAAAGCGTGAGTCGGCGACTTCTCTACGTCTAATAGCGTTATTTTTAATTTCGCAAGAATGACACCTTTTAGAGCAACGGTTGATCAATTCAGGACAGTCTAAGCAAGTTTTTTTCTTAACCGAGATAGGTTTGTTCCCAAATTGGCCAAATTCATTTACTTGTATAGTTTTCGCACGATGGCAATTAGGACAAATAAATTGAAGATTCTCTAGTTTATTGTTTACCGGATTTCCATCAATATGATCAATATCTAATCTTAGAGGTTTTCCAAGCCAATCGGTTAGCCCGCAGCAATTACAACGCTGCTCTATCTTATGAAATAAAAGATAATTTCTTAAGATACTAGCATTAATTCTTCCTTTAGTTGAAATATCTAATTCTCTGAATTTCTCAGATATTTTTTTTCTCATACCATTTATGCCAGCCTCGATCAAAGCTCGATTTTCTTTATCAAAATGCTCGACGCTTATCTCATGTTTCGCTATCATGGATTTGATCCAACGATACGATCCGCCATTCACAGTTAGCGAAAGGTTTCTAAAAACTTGTGAATAATTTGTTGATTTTTCGACAGCTTCTTCAACTTCTTCTTTTGTGTATTTCTTTGTCATACTAGATTATACACTATTCGATGCGAGAAAGTAAAATTTTTTTGTGCTTGTAGCTCAGTGGTAGAGCGGAGGACTCATAATTCTCGGGTCGCAGGATCGTTCCCTGCCAGGCACACCATTCAAAAACATAAAATTTTCACTTGATTTCTTTCTAAAATCCTGTAAACTAAAACCATGACACTCGGAGAAGAATTAAAACAAATAGCAGACCAAAAGCACCGGACAGTCCTTGATCAGGTCAATAAAGAAATCGAAGACTGGCTTCTCACAATTGAAAATTATTTGAGGGATGAAGCAATGGGGGAAAATTACCTCTATGTTCTGAATTGCGTTTACTTCCCTGGATCACATATCAAATTCAAAGACCTCTTTGTTGAAAAGGTAAAAGCGTGGGGGGTTTTGAATGCTGTTGGGGTGAATTTCCTTAATGACGGCACGGACATTAAATTCGATTGGAGCTAATGAAATATATCTTTTTTTTAACTTGCGTAGCTCATGGGACGATAATGGTAGCATATAACCATCTATTTGATATTTCATTCTGGGCGGGACTCGCTCTTATCCTTGTAAGTAATCTTGCCGGATACTATGAAGGATTAACTCGCGGGCAGAAGAAATGAAAAAGAAATCCGTAACGAAAATTAAACGGTGGAATGCGAATCCCGCAGAGTTTGTTCGCCTTTTAAACAATTCGCTTGACTGTTATCATCGTTACGATGACTTCTCCAGAATAGGGAAGGATAAGATTCATCGCGCCGAATTAGCTTCGGAAAAATTTGTAATCGTCTTCACAGAGAAGGGAAGAGTGCCAATTTTCGAAGATATTGATTGGGTCGAATTCGTAGAATAAACAATACGATTCTTGATAAATTCCGGTTTAATCAAGGAACTACCTCTTGAAATTTGGCGTCAAAATAGAGGAGTCATGACATAATTGTGTAATCTAAGGACACAAGCCAATTTAGTTTCATGCTACTACGCCCCTAATCGGGCGATTAAGAATAAAGCATGGGTGCGATTAGTAGATTCCCGAACATCGCTGGCTAAGTAATTAGCCTATCTCTTTATCCTAGTAGAATCCCGAACGGATAACCAAAAAGAGAAAATTATAATTTCACATACCCACGGGTGGCACCTTGGCGGCGTGAGTAAATCAAACGATTGAAAGCGCCGCCCAAATTTTCAAAATTATGAATGGACAAATAGTAAAAAAGATTAAACCTCAAAATGTTTCAGAATATGATCAAATCGTCGAAGGATGGTGGGAGCCAGTTGATTGCGATTATCTAATTTTATTTCTGGAAGGGCACCCAATTATTGCTATTGAAAAGGACTCTTTGTCCCCGCGACTTTACAGAGTTAGAGAAGGCCATCATTGGAAGAGCCATGATAAGGGATTCATTTATCATCCCGATTTTAAACTCACAATTTAATCCTGCCATTTTGGCACAATAGAAATGACCCTTGAAGAACTAAATGATTACGATTGGAGAGAGGCTCTAAACTTTGCCCCTTTTAATGCGGAAGATATCGCGGAAATTCTGCATTTTAGCGAAGGATATAATGACGGCGATTCATGGGTCGGGGTCTTCCGTCTTAAAAATGGACAATTCGGATATGTTGACGCCTGGTGCGATTATACAGGATGGAATTGTCGTTCTGGAGGAGATGGCGGGACTGCCGATTCTTTTGAAGAACTTCAAAGGTGGCAATTAACTACAGTAATTCGCCGCCGACTTGGCATTGAATTGCCCGATTTGGATACAGTTTACATTTAAAACTCATGCATAGAAAACACATCGAAAATATTCGTAAGTATCTTGATGATCTTCAAGAAACCAATTTGCCTTGGACAAGGTGGCAAGTTAAACAGGAAGGCGATAAAAATTGGGAAAATTTAAATTACGAGCCTATTTGGGCTGAGAAAGCAGAATATCGCAGAAAGCCGGATGAAATCAAAAAAGAAATCTCTTTTTCAAAGCCAGTAACTAAGGAATTGAAACCTGGGGAGAGATATTGGACTATTTCAAGCTTTAGCGGCGAGTTTAGAATTTTCAAAGCCGTTTGGACAAATCATTACGCTGATAACTCCAGACTTGAAGAGGGTCTAATCCATCTTACGGAAGAGGCGGCTCAAGAGCATTTAGATGCGATTCTTAGTGTTTTCAAGCCATTTGAGAAAAAAAGAGTTAAACATTCTCTTTGACTTTCCTAAAGAGTAGTGTATTATACTATCATGCAGCCGCAATCCCAACGTAAGGCGCATTACAGGGATTCTAATAGGATGAGCGTTACGGTAAGTGACGATTTCTGCGGGACTTGCTCTTATTCTTTTTAAGTCGATAAATCGGCGGAAGTTATTAAACTTAGTTCTTTGATAAATCTGGTCGCATAGCCCAACGGTAGAGGCAACAAGTTTAAGCCTTGTTAAGTGACGGGTTCAAATCCCTCTGCGACTACCACTTTAAGAAAAGGATTAACTTTTTTCAGTCCTTCCCAATTTTCAAAAGCTTTCCTTTTTATTTCCGCGCACTCCTCTTGCCTTCCTGTTTGAAATTTTCTCCAGTAACCTGGTGGTGGAGTAGGAATATTTCGTACTTTACAGTAATGACGAATCCCGTTATCAGATACGCCTATTACTTTTGTTAATTGGATGATTGAGTTACTCCATACGAGTTTTAACATTTCTTCATCACTCGGATAATTTCCTTTAGTTATCGCTTTATGCGCCTCTTCTTTCGTAGCGTATTTTCTTTCATTTTTACGTATCCTTTTGAGATGTTTCATTTCTATAGAATCTAACTTTTCAGATGGTTTTAGATTAAATCCATATTTCGACATATAATTTCTCACTGTCGAATAATTTTTTCCCTTCGGCTGTAAACCTAACTTATCACAAACTTCACGAATATTATAGGAAGTTTCAATAGCAGATTGGATTTGTTCTTTCTTCAAATTCTTCTTGATTTTAGAGCTAGATGTGAAAGACGGCTCTAAAGAATGGCAATTGGGGCATAAAATTTGCAAATTGTCTAAACTATTATTGAAATGATCCCCATCTAAATGATGAAGCTCCAAAGGAGCTGGATGACCTTGCCAAGTGTCTATACAACATTTTTCGCATCTTTTTTCTTTTATCCCTAAGTTGAAAAGATGTTTTTTTAGAGCGCAGGAAGCTACTCTTTTTTCATTATTGAAGAATTTGTTTAGTTTTTCTAGTGTCATTTTCATAGTATATCGAATTACACTGACAATGCGGGTTCGGGTATAAATATTTTGATCTATTCTTATTCCCTACAAAGGGAAGCTACGGGGCGGGCATGGGTGCCTTAAGAATGGAGGGGAAGCCGGACTTCCACCACCCAGCGGTTAATTCGCGCTGGTAGCAATAGAGTAATTGAAACGACTCTATTGCTTCATTTATGGAACCAGAACATAAGAGATTAGCGATCAATATCACCAGGATGCTTTTGCATGATCTCGAAAATGGTAAAGAATCTAATTTCGGAATGAGGGTCGCGCAGCTTAATGTAATTAAAAATCAGCAACCCATTTATAAAGCAGTCGAAAAAGCAGCCGAAGAACTTGGAAAATTAACTTCTACAGAACGCCGCGAACGAGCCAAAAAAGCCTATGAAAACTTTAACTCTAAAAAATCCATCTGAATCAATTTCATTTTGGCGGCGGGTCCGTAGAGAATATCGGCATACGGAATTTATTTGCCATTCAAGTGCAATTTTCAAAAAAGCGTGGGATAACGCCGACCATTCATTAAAACTTCGGGAGCTTGGTGAAACCTTTCTTGAAGGGAGATATTTAGAATTTGAAATAGCTCCCCAGATAGTTCTATTCTCTCCGAAAGACGGAGGTTATAACCCGGATAGAATTAAGATACGTAAGGAATTCATCAATTGGAACATCAGTCGCCTTTCTAAAAAGAAATGAAAACTTTCGAAAATGCTCCCGAATCACTTGAATTTTGGGAAGAAATTAAAAGGGAATTCGATCCTATTCAGACTTATCTATGCTCTCTTCCAGTATTTGAAGGAGCTTGGCAAACCCTCGCTCACCACGATTCTTTAAGAAAACTTGCTACAGATTTTCTAAAAGAGGTCGGAAACAATCGTTTCGCAGTCGGAAAAGTTTTCCTTTTTATCCTCTCCCCAAGTTCAGGCGTAGGAGATATTAGTTTCTATGAGAGGGGATCAATTCGCTCAGAATTCATAAATTGGAATATCCAGCGCCTATCAAATAAATAATATGCTTGTTCCAATCCTTATAATAATTTTAGTCATCTTTTGGACTATTGGAACTTATGTTACAGTGAAGCATGATTCGGGCATCTTAGGTTATTTAATTCCATTAACCGCCCTTTTCATTATGTTCTCGCCTCTACTGTTAATTGCAGGTAACGTAAACTCAAAGACTTTTTATCTCACCGAGATAAGAAATGAAATTTCAAAGAGTTTAGAAGGATATCAGCGACATGACTATAATCCTTATCTTATTCCGGCATCTTGGGCGATAGAAGATAAAAAATATTGGCGCGGAACGGAAGAATTCGAGTATATCTCACAAAACAAAAGCCAATTCACATTTAAATAATTTCTGGCCCTATAGCTCAATAGCAGAGCGCCGTCTGATAAAACGGATGATATAATAGCCTAAGTCTAAGTGCGTTTAGACCCGGATAGGTGAAAAATCTAAATCTATAAACTGTGACGCAATGCAGATGATTTATGTCCAGGTGCAATTCCTGGTAGGGCCTCCTTCTCATTCCATACCAAATGTTCTCCAAGAAATTCTTAAACGAGAAAATTACCATTCAAATCTATTGTCCCGAAATTTCGTATCGCCGGGCTAAAGATCGGTTCATCTTCTCAATTTCCGCGCCGACTTCGATTGTATTTCAGGGAGCGGATCATTATTTAGCGTTTGGAGTCTCAATTTTGGGATTTGGTTTCGGATTCGATTGCCTTAAAAAATGAAAGGAGAATAAATATGAAAGAGTTTCTCTATAACACTATCATTTGGATTATTTGGCTTTATTTCCTAATTTTCGCCACTTGCGCCCTTATGTCTTTTGCTAGTTGGACAAATTACTTTTGTCTATATCTTGAGTATCCGGGGTATTTCTTTCGGCTCCCGATATTTGTCGCATTATTCATTGGAGTATTAGATCATGAATCGTAAAATCATTTTAGATTTCGCCACTAAAAAGCATGAAGGTCAGTTCCGAAAAAAATCTGGACTACCTTATATTACCCATCCTATTGCTGTGGCAGAGATGGCGGAAAAGTATGCGGGCGTTCCAGAAGCTAGAAATAGGCTTTGGACTGTTGGGATTTGTCACGATCTTTTTGAGGACACAGATTGCACAGCCGAGGAATTAGGAATAATTCTTTCTATAGCTGGATTTGATACTCTCGATGTATCCAAGATTATTCATTCTGTCAGACTTCTTACTAAAACACCGGGCTATGACGTAGTTAGATATATGCTCGCTATTAGCCAGGATTACCTTGCTCACAGAGTTAAACTTTGTGATATTGATCACAATAGTAGCGATCTTGAGCCAGGAAATCTTTTGGACAAATACAGGCTTTGCCGCTATATTTTAATCACCAATTCATATGTTTAAATTCCTTATCAGATTCATCGTCTTTTTCCTTTCAGTAGCTTTAATGATCGTAGTCTATGTCGGATTAGACGCCTTCATTGAGTGGAGAAATAGTTTCCGCATTTTTAAGGATCAGAACTTCAATCTTACAGCTCTTAGAATAGCTTTAGCTATGTCTTTTTTTCTTACGGTGACTTTTACGCTTCTGTTTAACTTCGCAAATGGCGAGGAAGAAATTGAAGATGATGAAGAAGAATAAAAATGACTAAAAAACTTCTAATCATTCGCCGCGAAGGTTTCGCGATGGCTTACGAAATGGAAAGTCCGCTTTTGAGAGATTTGAAGCAGCGATATAAAAATTCCATTCTTCCTGATTGACTTCTCTAAGAAATCGACTACAATAGTCATATGTGGATAACAGTTTCAGGAAAGATTCAAGTTTGGAACGGAGTAAGAATTATTGCGTCCCGCGATCTTTGCCGTTATTATCAATGGCTAATCCGGAGCGAAAAGCCATGGATTAAAACTCAATTGCCGACTCATGGCGCGCATGTAACTCTCTGCAATCCCAAAATTCACAAGGTAAATAACTTTTCAATTGCAAAATATCTCAATGGAAAGAAAGTTGAGTTTCAAATCAACCCCGAAGATGTTTTTCAATCCAGAGTAAATTTCTGGCTTCCCGCTCAGGCGGCGATTTATCAGGAAGTAAAATCCCTACTAGGATTCAAAGAAATCCCAAATTGGTATGGATTGCATTTAACCGTAGCAAATCAAAAATTCAATGGCTGATCTTCACACATTATTTTATGGTCGCAAGAAAACAGCAATGCGGCCAATCATGACAGATTCTTTGCATAAAGTGAAGAATTATATGAAAGCCCGCGAAAAGAATGTCCCCGGCTTTCATGAGATTAGGCCCGCTGAAAAAGGCGCGGTAACTTGGAAACAAAAAACTTGCACAATTGGCGGCAATAGAGCTTCATCAGTAATTCGAATTAATCGACACGGCCAGGATCAAGTTAATGGCTGGATTAGTAAAGATGGATTTCAACCTCATACTTAAATGATTTTTCTATTCATCATCTGTTGGATAATCTTCGCGGCCCTTTCTTTAATGCTATTCATTTTCGGCGTTTGCCTTTTAGGGGCAGGAGTTGAAGGAATTAAGAAAGAACCAAACCTTTACACCACTCTTTTTACCTGGGCAATTGCCCTGGCAACATGGGTCGCCTTATTCAGATTTCTCTTCTAAATCCATATGACATCATACTTCATTCACTTTTTCGGACTTCTCATTTTTGCTTTTCTCATGATTCTTGGGGTCGGATTGACTCTCAACAAGATTGAAAAAGATAAAAATAAACCTTGAGTTTTTAAACCCTTAGCTTAGTATATGGCATGTATTTCGCAAGAGCATTCAAGACAAAACAGCTAATCGAAATGAGCAAAGTCTTTGAGATTTTGCTCCGGCATTACAATATCCAAATAGACACCTTAATGGGAATGGGAAATTCCGGTGTTTATCCATTATCGACCTTTTGTTCGGCTTTGAATCTTAATCCGGCGATTTGCCGGAAGAAAACAGAGAATTGCCACTCTGGATTCATGATTGAAAGCCTAACTGATGATTTCACTAATTGGGGAATCGTTGATGATTTCATTTCGACTGGCCAAACCATTTCAAACATTATCGAGAGGGTTTATCTTGAGTGTGAAAAAAATGGCTATAACTATTCCCCGCCGAAGGTCGTCTTAACTTACACTGGAGAAAGAGGATTCAGTGCAGTCTGCTTGAAAGACCAAAATACCTGCAAGGTAAAGATTCCAATCATTTCAGTTAGTGATGCTGATGTTATTAATCTTGCAAATCTACCGCCTTTGATTCATCCAGATTTCTCACTCGCAATTCATTTTTATGAAGACCCGACTGTCCAGTCTTTTTCTCACCCATTAATTGATAGTCTATCAGACCTATGAAACACGTTCACGCAGAAAGCATGGCGGAATACGCTAAAGATGCTCTAATTACAGATAAGCCGTGGGAACTTTGGCAGTCAAAGCATCCAGATGGAGACTGGGGAGATTTATTAAATCATCCATCATGGTTTCCTAACTTAAAATATCGTCAAAAGGCAAAACAAATTTCAATCAATGGGATTGAAGTCCCGGCACCTTTGCGGAAGGCTAATTACGGCGATAAATTTTATGTAGTGTCCCCGACTAATGAAGGGGGTTGTTTCGAAAGCATTTACACGGATCATACTATTGATGATTTTCGTTTGGCAAATGGATTATGTCACTCCTCTAAAGATGCCGCTATAATTCATTGCAAAGCTCTCCTTTCTTTTACACAACAATGAAATTCCTACGATTCGACGACGAATTTATCAAAGTTAAAGAAATCGTCCGGATTTCGGCTTGGTATCTTCCAGAAGCTCAAAAATTTAAACCAGCCGCTCATGTCTATATGAAAGATGGAAAGGGGCTAACTTTGTTTCTCAAACACGGTGGGACTTCTTTTAAACAAGAGTTTGATTCTATGGAACAAGCAATTTCTGAGGCAGCTTATCGGCTGTCATCTATTACTAAAGCCCCTTAAACTATGAAACAATTCATTCAATTCGGCGACGAATTCATAAATATTGATACAATTTCCAGTATTGTTGCCACGGAAATTCATGCCGGTTCCGGGGTCTTTCCAGTCGATGAATTTAAGGCAGGAGCTAAGATCGTTTTCAGAGATGGCGCTCACAGATTCAAAGTCATGGAGCATAAGATCATCCACGATACTCCGGAAAAAGCCATTAAGGAAGCTAGGATTCTTTTAGCAATTAAATTAAATGGCAATTAAATTCATTCAATTGGGAAGCAGATTTATTCCAGAGAATCAAATTCTGAAAATAGAAGCGGTTACTGAACGGAGTGTTTCTACTTATTTCCCCTGCGCGAAGGTTATTTTCTTATCTGGAGTAGAGGAAGTTATCCGTTTATCTCGATTTGGTCATTCTTCTGACTTAGACACCCTTCAAAAAGCTATAGACCAGATTAAACAAGCCATTCAAAATGATTAGTATTTTAATCTCCATTTACGCTGTCTCTTTTCTTAGCCTATTACTTGCAAATAGGATAGCTGGAGATGCTAAAGATAAAATTCCGGCGTGGGTTGTAATTTGTCCATTGATTAATACTGTAACAGTCCTTGTTTTAATCTTAGCTCTTATCCTTATCGGTATAATATTTCTCTTAAACCGGCCTTTCTTCAAAATCCCACTGATGAAAATAGAAAGCCTTTTCAACAAATGCGTCCGGTTCTTGGAAGGCCGCAAATAATCTCATGAAAAAACTAATTCTACTTTCCCTGCTTTTAGTGGGATGCAAAGATCAAAATTCTCCAGAATCTTTGAAGCAAACAGATCAATCTTTCCAAAATCCTCAACTCGTCGGGACATTACCAGATGGAAGAAAAGTCAAAATGGCAATCCGGAATATGGGAAGTCTTAAACACGATCATTATATCTACTTTGTCGATAATGTTTCTACGGTAAATGAAGCAGTTCAACAAGGTAAAAGCAGTTATAACTCAGTCCGCGCCTTTATCCCAGCAGAAAATGACTCTAAATAACTTTTCAAAACTCACAGTCGGAACTAAATTTCTGGCTCACGGAAAGGAAGCCACCATTCTTTCATCCGAAATGTCATCTTCATCATTCAAAATGAAAATTAATGATGAAATGGTCGATATTACCGCAAAAACATTTGTGGTTCAATATCAATTCACAGAATCTCGCGAAATCCGGTGCGTAGTAAGTCAGCACCCGCTTCCAGATAAATTAGAATTAACTGAATACTCTCTATGAACTATACTACTTTAAAAGGAACAGTCGTTAAAGGGCGGCAAAAAGCCCGCGACACAGGATATCCAACAGCAAATATTCTTTGCCTTGATCTTAAAGAGGTCGCTATTGGCGGATGGGCAGTCATCATTAAAAGGGAATACAGCAAACACTATGGATATGGAATTGCCACGCCTCAAAGTATTTTCGAATGTCATATCGAAGGATTGACAGAAGATATTTATGGGGAAATTCTCGAAATTTCTTTCATTAAACCCCTTGAAATGTCGGGAGATTTGGCGGCAGATATGAAAAAGTATCTGAATCGCAAATGCTCTAACTGTCAATACTGCACTCTTCGACAATATGGATATTCTGCGTGGACCATTATCGGGACTGAATCTATTTGTGCTTTTGATTTAAGGCCAGATTTCGATGATGAATCTTACAATAAAACTCCTGACGATTTATTCGCGGTGAATTGCCCGAAGTATCGAAAAGGAAATCCTATTTTCGAAGGAATGGAAGAATGAAATATAACGATCTGATTCTCAAGCTATTAGAAATGCCGCAACATAAAGAACTACGTCGCGGGCAACATCTAATGAATGAACTTCACCGAATCAATCCAGATTATTATTCAATCATTACAGCAACAGATGATGATCCATTCTATAAGGATGATCGGATTCCCGAATTCTTTGAAAAACTAAAGAAACTCTCAGCCAATGAATATCACGATTAAAAAAGATGTTACTCTGGTTCTACCGGATAAATACAGGAAAGTAAAACTTCCGTGGAAAAAGAAATGGCTTGAAGCACTAAGGTCCGGCAAATATCGCCAGGGGTATTATGATTTGTGCGATAGGGATAATGGCCGACTTAAATATTGCTGTCTTGGAGTTTTGAGTAAAATCCAGGGCAGGCTAATAGAAGCTGAATGCGGATGGGTAGATCATTTTGAAAACTTGGCCGTTTTAAGTGAGGATAATCCTGCTTTTGGGGCTCTTAGTGAGGGAGGAGATTTCCCCGAGGGAGTAAGTGTCCAATTTGGAAATGGCGTTTTTCAGTGCTTGGCTGGACTTAATGATTCTGGACTTTTCTCTTTCAAAGACATCGCGAAAGTTATCGAACTTATTTGGAAAAACTAATGGAATTAAAACCCGGAGTAATCGCCCTCAAAAAGGGATTCTTTCTTCATTTGCCGAAGAATTACCAGAAAGTAAAACTTCCAGGACTCAAAAAGTGGCTTAAAGCTTTAAGGTCCGGCAAATATCGGCAAACAGTAGGAACTTTGTGCGAAACTCGAAATAAAAGGAGACATTTTTGTTGCCTTGGAGTTTTGAGTGAAACTCAGGGCAGACTTATCAAGAAAGACATCTCATGGAGAGACATTGATCAGATGTCAGTATTGTCTCAACATAATCCCCTTTATTCTATTTTTGGAGACACTGGAAAATTCCCAGAAGGAGTGTTTATCGAAGAGGACGGAGACATGATATCAACTAATCTATCATGGTTAAACGATTGCATGGGCTTCTCTTTTAAAGAAATCGCGGACGTTGCTGAATTAATCTGGACAGAATAAAATGGAAATCACACTAAAAAACGGAAAGATTTTAACTCTACCCGAAGATTATCGAAAGACGAAACTTCCATTTTTCGATGAATGGGTCGCCGCTTTGAAATCTGGGGAATATAAGCAAGGAAGAAGGTCTTTATGCTCGGATACTGATGGCGATAAAAAGTATTGCTGTTTAGGAGTTTTGTCTCAAATCCAAGAGAGATTATTGATTGACAAAGATGGTCGATATACAGATATGGGAGCAATGGGAGGATTAAATAGGGATAATCCCTGTTTTTCTCAATTGCAGCATTATGGGACTTTTCCAGGAGCCCGGTGCGATGATTGGGGGAGTTTAGCCTCTATAAATGATAGCCGAGAATTCTCTTTTGAAGATATTGCGGAGGTTATTGAGCACATTTGGGAAAGTTAAAAAAAGATCTTGATATCTTTAAACCGTGTGGTAGAATACTAGAACTTAACCAACACTATTATGGGAGCAGGATGCCACTACACAAACCGGACCACAAAGGAAATTGCTTATTTCTGCCGTATTCCCGAATCTCCCCATGATGATGAGGATGATTTCGAAAATCAATTAAATTTTGACCGGTTTATTGAAGAACTCGGCGGGATTATTTATGAATGCGGATATGTTCAAAATGATGATTATGGCCGTGAATTCAAAAATGGCCTTTTCATTATTGAGCTTGAATGCAAGAATGATGCTGTCATTATTCAAATCAATCCGCGATTTGATGAAGACCCATCTCTTTATGCTCTCGCCGTGGCAAATATTCCCCAGAGTGAAAGAAAAGTAATCCGCGCAATCAATAAGTATTATCCAGTTTGTTATGCGACAAGCGGATATACGGCAAATACAATTGAAAAAGGAGATTTTAAATGAGCACGGGAATAACAAATCATTTTACTGATTTCCAAGCCGCGTATCGTTATTACCGGGTTTATGGATTTGATAGGAAAGACGTTATCCAGAAAGTGGAGGATAATGAAATCGAAATCGGCCCGCCAGAAATTGAACCAGGTCAAAAACTAAGAATTAATCTCAAAGAGCAGCGTTATGAAATCTACGAATAATGCATGAGTCGGAGATTCCAAAATATGATTTGGCTCATGAATTTCGCATTGGGACGTTTCTTGTTTATAGACCTTCTAGCCATTACTATACACTATGAATTCATTTAAAGCTAATCCTTTTACTCTTTGGACAGCAAATAATTATCAGGACGATTGTCCCCATTCTTTTCAAGGGGCTTGTGAAAGACTTCAAACATTTGGTTTGCGCTCCTTTAGTCGGTTTTATGGAAATTCTTGGGGGTTTTCTACTGGAATGGACATTTTAATTGATGAATACACGATAGTCACGATTATCCCATTTCAATTAGAAGACGATCCAGAGGAAATAGGTTTCTCTATTGAAACTACTAAAAAGATTCCAGAAGATTCCTTAAAACGATGCATTCTTTCTAATGAAGCTTTTCTCCAAGATCAGCGGGAAGCTTTTGGTAATCGTTTTCTTATCAAGAGCATCTCGATGAAAATAAGCACCTTTGAATGCATTGATCATAAAATTAGGCAGGCGAATTGGAAGAAATATGCGGCTTTCCTCGGATACTTAATCTCATAAAATATCTCTCTATATGGTTACTTTAAAAACTCTCGCCGCCGCCTCCGCTCAAGAGGTTTATGATCAAATCGTGAACCATTTGAGAAAACAGGGGGAAAAGTCATTTGAGGATGAAATTTGTCAATATCGGACTTCGACTGGACTTAAGTGCGCCGCAGGATGCTTAATTGCAGATGATGAATACTCATTTGAATTTGAGGGGTGCATTTGGACTGATTTGATTAATCAGATGAATATCGAGGGTAATCATCATGCTTTGATTTCAGAATTGCAACTCGTTCATGATTCTATTTCAGTTGGAAACTGGGAAGAAAACTTTGTCCGCATTGCTCACGAATTCAATTTAACTTACACCCAGCTTTAATTTATGAAAGTAGAACCACTAGAAGAACAAAAGATTGAGGAGCCAACGATTCCTCTTAGAAGCGTCCAACCTGGCCAGCCTATCCGGTTTGCCCATGATTCCCTTGAAGAATGTTTCAAGAATGATCTTTTTTGGATGAGGATGGATTGCCCAGAATCGAAAGATCGGGTGCGCCTGGTCAATTTTAAAGATGGGAAGCAAATCGAAAGAGATGGCGATCATCGTTGCGTCCCTCTTGTTGCAATTCTCAAAATCAAATACTAAATTTGATTCAAAAAAATCTTAAAAATACCATTTGAGATCTTTAAAGGCTGTGCTACTATATAAACACAGCGAAGACGCTTTCTCTAAGTCAGGCCGGAATGACTGCGAGACATTACAAATCCGGCACAAGAAAAAACCAAGATAATGCAAAATAAGATCATCGCCATGCCATATGAAACTCAAGCGGAAGTCACCGCTTATCATAAACTGGTGAAGAATAAAGCGGCACTTACTCAATTCTTGAATGAGAATGGGGTGATTGGCTGGCCGCAGGTCGGTTCCGACAAAGATAATAAGGGCAATGCCATTAAAGTCTTTTACTGCAAGGTTCGGGTGGAAGAAGCCTAATCTTGCCAGAATAAAATAACTCTTATGCCATAAATAAGGCAAGGAAAGGAGGCAAATATGAAGTAATTCATCTTTATTTCTTCAATTGTTTGTATTGAAATCTTGGGCGGGCGTTATTGGTGAGAGAATTAAATCCAAGGTTTAGGGGTCGCCGTCAGTGGTTTGGCGGCGACCCTTTTTCTTTTAAATCTTCAAAAAAAATCCCAAATGAATAATTTTCGTCCCGCTTTAATCTTTAAAAAAACTCGGAAAGTCAGCTTTCTATTTGATTCTGATACCCGTGAACGGTGCCAAAATTTGTGCGAATCATTCCGGGGAACGTATCAGCCTAAAGTCTTTTGCTCTGTGGTCCCCGAAAATACCAAGGTCGGAGACATTATCCATCTTTAAATGAAAATTTGTCGCGCCGTTCGCATTAATCGCAGCACAAAGTCAATAATTATTATTGATAATGGCCACGCCTATAAATTTGGGATGCCATTTTTCGCAACCATTTCAAAAAAAACCAAATAGGAAATATGAATCAAATCAAAACAGATATCGACGGAAACTCATTCCGGCCCGCATTTGCTGTTCAGGATATTACTTACAATGGTAAAAAGATTGCAAATAAAGGTGATCTTTTGTGGGTTCGACCCTCAGAGTATTCTCTTTACACTCTTGGCTGGCTTGATGGCAATTTGTCAAGTGATGAATCCGAGGGATTTCCCGCTGAATATGTCGAATTCGTAGAGAATTTGAGCTTTGACGATGAAGTGAAAGCTTTAAAGGAGCAAATTCTTAAGCTTGTTTATGAAACTTTTCACAGTGGCCAAACTGTAGAAATTTCTCGTTTGGAATTTCTTACTCGTAGCCTATTCCCAACAGTGATAATTCGATGAATGTTTTCAAAACAGATCAATGGGGAAACAGATATTCCCCAGTAATTGTAACAGAACCAAATTCAGATTTTCCAATTGGATCATTTGTTTGGGTTTTAAGTTATTTCTTTCACTCGCTCAAGAATGAATATGAATTAGTCAAGGAGACTTACTATTGGGAAAGTTGCCTGTCTAATGGCAAAGGGGGAGCTTGTGCTATTTTAAGAGGCATTTATAGAGATGCCACTAAAGAGGAAACACTTGCCGAAATTTCAAGGGAGATAATGGACAAATTCCAAGGAGTTTACGTCTCATTAGCCCTGGAAGAGAAAGAAAAGAGCCCGCGAGAGATTTTATCAGAGTATTATGAATTAAATCGCCATTGCGATTAGTTTAATATTTCGTTAATAATCCATGTAAGGCGAAAAGTGGCAGATTCTATTCTAAATTCTATAGTATATTCTAAAATAGAATAAGAATACCCCCGCGAATGTCCCCCTATTTTTTCAGTTAATGCCATAATAAAGAAAGGATGAAAGAAATCCCGAATGACTTTCTTTAAAAATGTCACGCCGCGAGCATATCATTTAAACGCTCAGAAATGCCTCTAAAACGCTTCGGGGAATGGGGGAGCCGGTGCCATACTAAAAGAGGATTCTAAGAGCACCTAGAAAGAGGTAGGTGGCAAGAATAAAGGCCCCGCTTTTCTTAGGGAAGGCGTAATAACAAAAGGCGCGGGAGATGGGGTGAGTTTATCGAAAAACGATAAAAGTAGTTCAAATGATCTAGTTCAAATGAGCTAATTGTAAAGCTTTAAGAACCAGGAGTTTAAAGGCTTTAAACCCCGGTTTCTCGGTTCAAAGCGGAAAAGAACTTGAACTAGCTCAATAAGAGGGATCACCTAAGATATAACGTAATAGACTTAGATGCAATAGAATAAATCAAAATAGCCTAGAATCCCCTGAAAGAACCTAAAAGAGCCTAGAAGAACCTAAAATCCCCCTAAAATAGGTCAAAACCCCTTAAATGGGAGTGGAGGATGGTTAAAATCATTACAGCACGAAGCCGATTGATGCGTAATAATGCCCTTTCGATACCCTGTTTTATTACTTTTTATAGGGGGTAAACACAACAAATAGCCCGAAAATGGCCAAAATTGAGCTAATTCACCGCTTTTTGAGCTAGTTTCGTAATAAGGATTGCTAATTCTCTATAGAATCAGATCAAAACCTCTAAAAAAGGGGTCGTTTCCTGGCGAAACATGGCTTTTTCCTGGCAAATTATGGTTTTGCGCAAAAGGCAATAAAATATCCCGACAGGGGAATCGTTAGTTTTTTATATGTTTTTACTAGGGGTAAATACAAAGCGAGTTTTTAGATATTAAGATTTTGCGCAATTTTTAAGATTTTAAAAATAGTGTTTGAAGGCTCAAAGGGGTGTGGTAGTATAGGGACATATGCAAGCAAAAACCAAAACAATTGCCGTTCCGCCCGATAGTTTCTTTAAAGAGGCTGAAAGGGAATACTCAAATGTAAATGAGCGCCTCATTATTGAATTTCTCCAGAATTCAATTGATGCCGGGGCCTCAATCATTAAATTCGTCTTTTCAAACAATCGGCTGATTGCCACTGATAATGGAAAGGGAATGAATCGCGATCAACTTCTAAATGGTATGCTCACCTTTAGCGGTTCCATTAAAGACTCTGGTTCAACTGGTGGATTTGGAGCGGCGAAAAAGATTCTTCTCTTCTCCCATAAATCTTACAGGATTAAAACCCGGCAGTTTAATGTCTTCGGGGAAGTTATCAACTATGACATTACTGAGGAGACTGACATTGATAATTGTCTCCTGGGGACTGAGATTGAAATTGAATTCGCGGAATTCTGGCCAGGGTATGATAATCTCGAAAACATCCTAAAGGAGCATGTCCAGAATATCATTTCTCAGTCTTCAATCGTCCCCCGGATTTATTGGAATGGGGAAGAAATTAAATCCCTTCCAATGCCCGCAATTGAATTGGATGAACAAACGGCAATTATTCGTAAGGCCCCGAATCTCGGCATCATCGTAAGGTTTAATGGCCTTTATATGTTTAAGTATGGGTCAACTAAACACTCTTATTTCTACGATTGTAAGGGACATTCACGGGATGCATTAAATCAAAATCGGGAAGGTTTCCGGTCGGGCAATTATCGGGAGGCTTATAACAGCTTCACTAATACCCTGGCGAATAATAATCAAAGCGGAATTAGCGCGGAAGCCGATTACCAGAAAAAGAAAGACACCCAGAGGATAATTGAGGGAATTACTTTCATTTCCGATAATCTGCCATATAAACTGTCTAAACGGCAAAAGAGTATTTATGCTCTATGCCAGACGGTGTGCGAAATGATGGGATGGGTGTTGCCTAAATCTCATTTCGGATTTTATGTCAATCCTAATGTCAGGGGATTAGGGAGTCCCACCGCAATCTTTATTAATCCAGAGTATTTCATGGGAGATGACTGGGAATTGGATTGCGTGGAAACCTTCATTCATGAATGGTGCCACTATAAAGGATACAACCATGACGAATCCTTTATTAATTACTTCGGCAGACTGTGGGTTAAATTCATGAAACAATACTCCGGGATTAATCCTCTTAAAGCAAGGGCGCGGATTATCGAAAAGAGAGAATTCCCTAATTATTAAAGGCCCCTGCTTTTTTAATTCAAACCGTAATACTAAAGGTTTAAGCCGTCCCTTAAATGGGGCGGCTTTTTTCGTTTTTATAACAATTTTTCTATGCCTATATTATTCTATTTCATGAGTATAACATTAAGAAATTCGATTAGGCTAACATTAAGAAAAACTGCCATTATATATGATCTATATAGGCAACAACAACAACTACTCGCCACGCCAGGAAAACGGGTCGAAAAGTATTTCCGAAATTTCTCCTTGACTTTCTCCCATTTCTCAATTATGAGAATACTGTCCCAGCGAGATGCGAGGACTCAACAACAACAACTAAAATAAGATACGAATATGTTCATTGCTACAAAATACCACGAAGCTATTAAAAGTTTCATCCTTGAAACACCTAACCATCTCATTATTGAGGCGGGTCCGGGAAGCGGCAAAACTGCCACGGTCAAGAATGTGATCATTCCCACTCTCCTAACCATTCTGTCAACAGGGGGATGCCTTGCATTCAATGGCAAAAATGCCGGAGAACTCAAACAGGCAATAACAAATCCCTTTGTGGAATGCTCTACCGTCCATTCCGCTTTGCTTAAGTGCCTGAAAAAGACTGTCCCTTCCCTGCGCGTGGAAGTAGAAAAGGAGGCTGGAAAGGATTTTCGCGGGGTTTATCGCAAGGCGACCATTGGGAAATGCCAGGCCCTAGCAAATGCCATGTTCCCTGATGCATCTGCCAGTGAACGGAGCGCCGCCTGCCGTCTTGTCTCCCTAGCCAAAAATAACGCAATCGGTCTGCCAGGTTATCCGGCAATCGCTGACCGTGCGGCATGGCAGGAAATTTCAGAGCGGCACAGCATCAACAACAACAACCATGAATCTTCGGACTACGACATCATTGAGATGGGCATGGAGATCATGAAAGAGTCCGTTGCTAACAAATGGGCGGCAGATCATGATGATATGATTTACATGGTGCTCTACCTAACGGGTTTCCTCCCTAACTGGGATTTCCTTGTCTATGATGAGGGCCAGGATGCGACTCCCCTTCAAGCGGAATTCCTATCAAGAATGGCAAAGCGAGGATGCCGGGTCATTGTCGTGGGGGATGGACATCAAAGCATTAACATGTTCGCGGGAGCCATGCAAGAATCCCTAACTGTTGTGGCCGAAATGATAGGGGCTAAGAAACTTCCCTTACCAGTGTCATACCGTTGCAGCAAGGCGGCGGCGATCCTAGCAAATGGGGTTTTCCCTGGAAGCGTCATCCCAGGCCCTAACGCCAAGGAGGGAACAACAACAACTATGGACTGGACTGAGTTCCTCGGCGTCATGGAAGGGGCGGACATTGAAACTGGCGTCCTGTCCCGTGTCCACCGCTATCTACTCCCCCTTGCCCTTGATATGATCCGGAATGGAAGGGAATTCCGTTATAAGGGAATCATTGACACGGTGACGAAAATGGAGCGTATGCTCTACCATAACGCGAAGGCATCCGGAAACTTGTCAGACATCCGGCGCTCCCTAACTGAATACCAGAATAACCTGGAGGACAGATATATTGCTAGTGGAAAACCCACTCCGAAATGGGTAGTCCAGGCCGGGGAAATCACTGACTGTCTCTGTATCTTGCTAGTGGCAGTTGAGAAGAATGGCGGGGACATGCAACAGGTAAAGCATTACCTAACCAAACTGAGTGAGGCTGAAAAGTGCTTCCGTGGTCCTACCCTGTCAAGTATCCATGCCGCGAAAGGACTTGAATGGCCTAACGTTTACATAATCGGCGCGATGCGTTCTACCCTAGCAACTACGGAAAGTGAACTCTACGCGGAGCAATGCGCGGAATTTGTAGCGGTGACACGTTCATCTGAAAACATCATCCTAGTCAACTCCCCCGAGTAACAACAACAACTAATGCGCCTCCAGAAATGGGGGCGCATTTTTCGTTTGAATTTTTTATTTTTTCGCTTGCATTGTTTTAAAGCTGTGGTAAATTGAATCAGGGAACTAATTCCCGAACGGAAAGCCCTCCGAAACCAAAGGGCACCTAACTGAACTAAAAATATGGAAAACATCGCTCCTGAAAACATCATCGAACTCATCACTGACAAGAATTACTCTGGCTTCAAAACCGGCCCGCTCGGTCACGCCGTCAACGCGGAGGGGAAAATCGCCCATCACAAGGGCATCCCGCTCCTCCACTATGATGCGCCCACCCTGGAAACCGTTGGGAAGCCTAACTATCCTTATCTCAGCAAGTCCGGGGAAGTCAAATTCCTCTCCGCCACTGGCAAGCGGTTGGGCGCGGGAGCCGGTCCCCGGACTGGGAAAAGCACTGTCCCCCTCAAGGTGCTGTTCGATAGCACTGTCAACAACAACAACTTCCAGTCCGTCCCGGAAGGGGCCACGGATGCCGAAAAGCAGACCATCCGGAAAGCGAATGCCGCTCTGCTGCTCCGCTTCACCTTGGGAGCGGTGCCTGTCAAAATCGGCGGGAGCCCGGCGACTGAGCGCCAGGAAAAGATGACCACGGATGAAATGAAGGCGGCAGCGAAGGCGGCGGGAATCAAGCTGAATGACCTGGATGCCCTGATGTCCTTCATGAGTAATCCCGCGAATATCCACAAGACTGTGGAGATCCCGGAAGTCAAGCCCCAGGAAACTTCCCTCGCTTCCCTCCATGCGGAGAATCCGGAAGCGGCATGGGATGCGGAACCGGCTGCGATTACTGCGGCGCTGATTGAACTCGGGGGGCGCGTGCGCGATGCGATCCGCCTGGTGCGCGATGACAAAGCGGAGGACTAGCAAATCCTAACGGGGGAGTCTCGAAAGAGGCTCCCCCCTTCCACTCTAACCAATAACAACAACAACAACATGATCTTCTCTCGTCAAGCCCGTAAGGCGATGCTCTCCATGCATCGCAAAATTCAGCGCCGTCAACGTGCCGCTGACAATTACGTCCAGGCCGAAGGACTGAAAAGCCGTAAGGAACTTACTAGCGGCGTCCAGTGGATGATCGGTGCCAGGACCATCACGGGCATCCGGGGACAGTAACAACAACAACTAAGCCACACCTTCGCGGGTGTGGCTTTTTTTTTGTTTGAAAAATTATTTTATTTTTTCGGTTGCATTATTTCCAGGGTGTGGTAAGTTAAGGCGGGAGCCGGGCGGGCCGTGTGGACTAGAGGGTTTTGTTTTGGCTCTTCGGGGCTTTGTTTCTCTCTTAAACCGCCCCGCTCCCAAACTCAAACATACCTAACCACTATGACACCTATCATTGAAATCGTATCTGTTAAAACCGCGAAAGATCGCCTTGCCGCGATTGAAACGGAACTTGATGCCCTCACAAAAAAGGCACAACAACAACAGGAGGAACGTTGGGCTACTTTCCAACGGGAATTCGACACCCTAACCACTCACATCTCAGTCTGATGCATTTCTCCGCCTTTCTCCATCTCGGGAAAACAATCTATCTCAAGACGTTCTCCGCCCCATCACTGAAATTTAATGATGCTCTCGACATCACCGGGCTTTACAAATACCAAACCGGTCACTCCCTAACTCAATTCATTCCAGATGCAAATCCAAACTATCTGCTTTATCCTGTCAGCGATATGCCTTGCCGTTCCGTTTATCGCGCCGCTCTTTCGCCGCAAGCCGAAAAGAATCCAAGTCGGTCGCATTGCGGTCAAACTCACAAGGCTCTAATCGCCCTAACCATTTCTCCTGTGGTTAGGTAGAAAACCCTCGCTCTCTCCTCCATGTGGGGAGGGGGCGGGGCACCTTGCCACAACAACAACTATGCAATCAGAACTCGCCATAGGAATCATTCTCGGAATAATCATCGCCATGCTCTTCGGATGAAAATCAATGACTTCAAAATCCTCTCTCTAACGGGATTTATTCTCTTCCTCGGCATTATTGCCTGGATTAAGATCCTGTTCTTTTAAACGAGAGCGCCTCCAGAAATGGGGGCGCTCTATCTTTTCACCTAATGAAATCACAAATTCCTCCTGGCCTTATTGTTTATAACCGAGAAGAGTCAAAGCGAACACAACAACAACTTTATTACGTCGTAAAGATTAGGCAATCTCTTGGTTGGGGCGCGATTAGTCGCCGGGAAGCCGCGTGGCTCCGGAACCGGGCTCGTAAAGCTTTGAATAAAATGCCTAACCTATGTCTTTGCGGATATAGCGGAGCGGTTGAAGTTGCTCATTTCTATCCTATTTCATCCTTTGCCCTTGGAACTCCAGAAAGCGTTATAAATCATCCTCGTAACTTGCGGAAGCTTTGTCGTAACTGTCATCATGAATTAGATTCGAAGAAAATGAAGACTGAGCATTATTCCGCCCTTATGCTTTATGATGGATCGCCGCTAACGGAGAAAGATGTCACGCAAGGATGGCACAACTGCCCTATGGTGGATGGATTACTTATTGGTCCGGGAATGAAGAATGAAGAATGTTGCCTCTGCTAATGAATTGCGCCTCCAGAAATGGGGGCGCTTTTTCGTTTGCATTATGTTTTAAATGGACTATATTAAGGCGGGAGGATTAACTACCCCCTCCCTACCTAACCAAATGAAAGCGCATGTCGATAGCTTGAACAGCATTGAGAAACTTGAGAATCTTGGCTTTAAGGGCCGGGACGCCTCCCTCTCCATCTCTCTTGGAGAATACAGAATTGCGGGCCTCACTTATGAGACTGTAAAGTATGAGGAGAATTTGTGGAAAGTCCTGATTGTTTACTCTCTTGATAATGGATATTTCGACCGGGCAACTTATGATGCCTCTACCGATGTCGAAAGGGAATGGAACTGGATTTTCGAGAATGACAGGAATCGAGATTCTCTGAGCGACTACCTGAGCGGCACGGAGGAAACAATTGAGGATTTCCTTAAATGGGATTCCCTTTATAAGAAAATTGAAGTCCTGTTTGATATCTTCGGGTATGAGAATATTTTCGGGACAACCTACGGCCCGGGATTCCAAATTGAAGGACTCTACCATATAGTTTGCGGAAACTGTGATTTCCTCCACGGATTTATTAATGGTCACTGTCCGCAGTGCGGAACACCTAAAAATCACTAACCAAATCGCGCCTCTTAACGGGGGCGCGATTTTTCTTTTTGCCCCACACAACAACAACCTTGCGTAATATGCCTGGCCCCCGTTTTTTGAAGGCGGGCGTTAATACGGCTGCGCGAACACTCTTTTTCTTGTATGGGATTTTTTTAGTTATTGGATTGGGGCATAACAACAACAACTACTTTGAGTGTATGCGGGTAATGGTCGCCGCTTCTAGCAAGTTTCCGTTGTTGTTAGGGTCGGGCTTGTCAAGCGAAGAATTGCTTTACGTGAATGCGTATCGAAGTGATAGGGTCGCGGGCACAAGGGGGAAAAAGATTTATTTTCCGATACTTTTCCGGGGAGTTTCGATACTTTTCAGGCCAAAAACAATTTGTGCGCTTGACAGGGAAATTTTTCTACTCTATAAGGGGTCGTCGCTGAAACAAGCGGCCTGGCAATCTGCCCCACTTGACGTGAAATCGTAGGGTAGTCCATCCCAGAAATGTTCTTTCTCATTCTTAGTTTTCCTTTGCTTTGCGTCCTGTCCCTCATTCCGGGGGACAGGGGACAAAACAAAACGAAACATGAAAACAGATATCAAATTATTCACCGGGGCAGAATTGCGCCCTATGCTTCAACCCGCTGCTGAAGCGGATTTTCAGATTGAATTGAATGCCAAGCTCAAAGGAAAGGGAAATCCTCTTCCCTTTCGAATGGAGGGAATTAGGGGAGTGGGAAAGACAAGTCAGGGCCTGATTTATATCAGCGAAAGGATGCAAGAGCGCGGATGGAAAGTGGAGACTGCCCCGCGAGCGGAAAAGGAGCTTCTCAAGTCCCGCGTTCTGTCATGGCTTGGCAAGCTATGCCAGGAAAACACCCCTACTGTAATTCTCTGGGATGAAGCGGATTCATTCCCATGGGAAGCTCTAAAGGAGCTTATTAGCTCCAATGGTAAATCCGTGGAATTCCCCTTCAATGATGGAGAAGAGAAAAGCGTGGCAGTCTATAATCCAAACATGTTCCTTTGGCTCCTGGCGTCAAATTTCAGCGTGGATAATGGAGAGAGAGGGGCCGGGGATTCCCGGACTCATGCGGTCCCCTTTCTCCCATATAATGAAAAAGACAAATTGACTTTGTGGGAACGCTTTGCCGCTCAGCTTGAGATGGCCATTTCACCGGAATGCCTGGCGTTCCTCTCTCTTAACTCTCTCCCTATTGGGAGGGACTTAGAAAAACAAGCCCTGGCTCTCCGGTCCATCAAGCTTGAAGTGGGGGAGCTTAACTTGTCTGATAAGGGACACGTAAGAGAGGCAATGCTTTACCGGGGATATTATCCCCGTGGACTACAAAAGGATCATATTGACGTTCTCCGCTTTCTTGCCACGGCTCCCTTAAAACGGAATGGAGAGAGCTACGGATATACTCTCTCAGATATCCGTTCCCACGCTCTAAAGGGCCGGGATGAATCAGAGATTGTAAGCTCTCTGAGTGGGGCGGGAATGATCATAAGGACGCCAGGCACAAAACAGGCGCTCGCTGATAAAGGAGGAGAGTATCTTGAAATGCTTGACGCATGGGAAGCGGAGAACGGGGAAAGCTTGGAACGCGTCAAGCTTCCACTTGACGAATGGAGGAAACATTTCCTCCCGCCCCCTGTTAAAGCTCCTAAGGGGAAAGCTCCTAAAGCTCCTAAGGGGAAAGGAGGGAAAGCTAAGTGAAAATCACGCCTATTCATGAAAGCATTGTTTCCTCTCTCCCTTTCCGCTCAGTAGCGTGGGGAGCACAAGCTACTAGGGGAGAGCTTGAAATCCTCGCTTTAGAAGTAGGGGAGAGCGTGGGGCAGACCCCGCGCCTGCCCCGGGGGGGAGTGGTGGCAAGCGAAGTGAATCCCCGTTTCACTCTTGCAATGAGAGAGCAAGGAGCATTGAAATGGCTCAAGAACGCGGGGCATAATCCCCGGGTTCCTAAGGAGACAAGAGACAGAGTAAAGGATGCAATCCACAAAGCGGAGAGCGTCCTATCAGGTGGAAAAGTCAAGCCGAAAAAATCCTTTGACTTTTAATTGACAAGCGCAAGGGCGGCACTCGAAAGGGTGCCGCCCTTTTTCGTTGTTGAGATAGGGTTTTGCTAACAACATTTAATCTAACAACTTTATATGTTTCTCTAACAACTCCTCGATGACCCCCCCTATTGATGAAATTTTAACTAACACATTTTTGAAAATCAGCCCGGGTGGCACTGGTTTCAGACTAAATATCAGATTCTGCTTTTAAGAGATATTTTTTCGGAAGTATTCAGGAATCCCAAGTTTTCACTTTAAGAGATATTTTTTCGGGAATATTATAAAATACCAAATCCTATCTTTAAGAGATATTTTTTCGGAAGTATTCTTTGGAAGTATTATTAGAGAGTCTTAGGAGAAACTCCCTTAGAAGTCTTTGCGTCTCTCTAGGGATAATCCCACAGTTTTAATTGATCCTCTCATCAATTCCTGCAAATCATAATAGTTCTGGAGCAGAACCAGAATGGTTTCAAATTCAGTTACGGCGCTGATATTGACCGAGTTTGAGAGGTAATCTATTAGAGCCCTATACGTATGGAACTCATAAATACTTCGCGACGACTTCTCATTGGCGTTAAATCTGTCTAGAACTTCCTGATATTTCCAATTTATCTCATAGTCAAGGCGGACTTCGCTCCCCATCTGCTTAAGGAGGATGCCGATATAATCAAGCTGCGCCTCTTCTCGATATTTCGCGATTTGTTTAGGGTTGAGCTTGAGGATCTTGCATCCGCCGCCGCCTTTTTTAAAATGGAATTTCAGAGGTTTCATTTAAGAGATATTTGATCACGGAACGTAGAGTTTGGGAACTCTGATCCAAAATTCTGGTTTGAAATTAATTGGAGTGTAGTTTTTAAGCATCCAAGTTTTAGATAGTGAGTATAGGGCTATCTCGATCTGCTCGCTTTTGTGTCGTTTAATAACTACAGTTTCCCCCGGATCTGGACACTCGTCGTCTGTCTTTATCCATTTCATTCTGCTAATTCTATCCCGTCACGCTTAAGAAGATCGGAGATTTGATCCCATCTTTCTTCGACAAATTCCGGTTCCTCCGCAGTTTCTTCTGAATACCCTTTCGCAATATCGGCGTCAATAGTATAAATAAGATCTAAAATGGTTTTTTTCTTAATTTTCATTTGCTAATTTAAAATAGTGTAAATTGAACTCAGATAGCCTTCCTGTCTCTTCAAGCTCTAGGAAGTGACCCACAAAATATCCCGGCGGCGACCACGAAACTTTAGCAACTGTATATTCTTGCCCGGGAACTAGAGTATTATTAACATACTCCGCCACGCTTTCCCAATAAGGATAACTCTTCGCGTTTGCTCCTATAAAAATTACCTTATCGCCTTTATTTGGAATATTCATTCTAAAATTTTCGTGAGGATCTCGTAAGATGACTCTTCGGTATAATACGTTCCTTTGTCAAGATCTCCGCCGAAATCATCGTTGCTGGATTCACCGTATTCCTCTTTGATGATATCTTTTAAATTCTTGACCGCTTTCTCAAAAGAGAAATAAGATCCCAAGATAGAACTATCGCCCTTTCTAGTTTCTTTTGCTATGATATATACTTTCATTTTTTATTTAGGATGCTCATCTTTCGCGAATAGGTCTTTAGCTCTTATCCAGAATTCTGGTTTATCAATTGTAGCGTAGTTTTTTAGTATCCAGGTTTTAGATTGGGTATATAGGGCAAGCTCAATTTGATTGCTTCCATATTGTTTGATAAGTGCAGTTTCCCCCGGATATGGACATTCGTCATCTGTTTTTATCCATCTAGCCTCTTTATTTATTTTCCCAAAAAAACTCCAATTGAATTTTATGCCGGGGACTTCCTCTAGAATGACATTGCACCAGCTTGAAAGAATATTAGCTTCCGAAACACAATACTCGCGCCCAATCACAAGATTATTATTCGCTGCCTCTATCATACTTGGAGACTGAGGATAATGCAATACTTGCGTGCCTTTAAAGATTACTCTGTCGCCTTTTTGGGGAAAGTTCATATTACCAGTTGGCTCCTTCTGATTTTTCTTCATGATTTTCCATTTTAGTTAAATACCAGCCTTTTGCCTGTAACTTTTTAAAATCTTTATCTTGGCCTATTCTTTCTACGAGATAAAGCTCTGTCGATTTCATGTCTGATTTTATCATTCCTGCGATTGCTGGCGCGATTTCATCAGACGCCATTCCGAAAAATGACTGAGGAATAAAAAAGGAACGGCCATCGAAATTTCGGGTAGAATACATTCCATGAGCGGCTTCGTGGTGACAATATGAAAAATAGACCCCTCCATAAGTCACTTTAACGTTACATATTTCATGATCAGGTTTATCTATCCCAGCCAAAACTAAGGCTTTATTTAGGATATTCACTATGGCTTTTTTTACGAGCATATATCCGGAAATTAGATTGCTCTTCATTTTATTTACGGAATAATTTTAGGATATCCTCTTCTGTGACCAAGGTATCTGTTACTAGATAATAGAAATCTCCACCTGAGGACTCAAGGCTAGGCTTTGTTTCATCTAGGCGACCTTTCACCATTTCAAATTCAAGAATATTAAATGATAAATTCTCGCCAGCTCTTTCCATAGCTTTTTCGAAAACATCTTCTCTCTTTTGCTCCACATAAGAATATAAAAAAGAAAATATTCCATTGCTTCCACTTACTCTTACCTCTTTTCTGTCTATAACTGGCATATTATTTTGTCTAAAATTTGCTGAATAACCGGGACTGTCATACTGTTGCCGAATTGTGCAAAAGCTGTGCTGTCCGCAGATGGGATTTTGAAGCTATCCGGGAATCCTTGTAGCCTCGCGCACTCGCGGGGGGTGAATTTTCGGATGCGCCCACCCTCCATTATACCATGGTGAACTGAACATGTCAAGCAAAAACTATTACCAGAGTATCTTATTTTTTTGTCTGGCTGGAATCCGTTGCTTCTAACGTGTTTCACCTCGCCCAATTTATTCGGCAAATATACGAAATCTTTCTGTTTCGTTCTACAAGTCTCCAGGATTTTGGCGACCCTTTCTTGAGAGATGAAGTATTTTTCATCCACCTTTTCTTCAAGAATATCCGAGATATGACTTTTGGAAGTATTGAATCGGAATCCAGATGCCGAAAATCCTAGATCCTTTCTTATGCCTACTCCATAAACTCGCGGCCTTGATTGGGGAACGCCGAAATCTTTAGAGTTCACTTTGTAAGCGCAAAAATCATAGTTCTCCTTGATCCTCTCTACGATGTTCTCATAGAACTCTTTGAATTTAGAAAAGAGAAGCGCCGCGACATTCTCAAAGATAATAACCTTCGGCAGAATAGCTTCAATGATATCTAAAGAGGTATGCGCTAGGCTACTTCTCCCTTTAGATAGATCCATCTCTCCCTCTGTAGAGATATCGGTGCATGGAAAACCAAAGACATAAATATCTACTGGCTCCAATTCCGCAGGATTTATGTCTAGGATATCGTCATACCATTTTTCACTCCCATGATTATTCAGATAGGTTTTTTTAGCATCCGCATCTATGTCGCAAGCCCATTTCACTTGATGTTCAATCCCAAGATTCTTTAAGGCTTGCTCTGGAGCGCCGATTCCAGAGAAGGTTGTGCCAATTGTTATCATTTCTTTGGATATAGCAGCGCCCCCATTGCAACGTATCGGTTTGCATCTGCTATTCGCTGCGGGCAGACTTCTGATTTACAGTCAGGAGACTTGCAGTAATAGCATTTATAGTTGGTTTTGTTCAACTCTATCATATTTCCAGTGGGTTGCACTTGTAACGTGGTTTTTTCTGACATATTTCGCCGTATTGTATCTAAACTGAGAGTAATGAAATGATTTTGCACTCCTTATAACATACCCTTCATTCTTGCTTTCATCGTAATCTTTCCAGAGATCATGAATCTTTTCTGGTTTGTCTTTCCATCGACCTTTAAAGATCACGGGAACCATCTTAAGATCCAAAACTGAACTGTAAAGCTCCGTTTCTTCCCAGGACAGACACTCATTGAGATTGTTCCAGATGCTGAATAGGTAGAAATAAGATCCCAGGTTCTCATATGGAATAGAGTGTTGGGCAAATAGATTTTCTCCGCAGAATCTAAACCCTTCTGGAATCTCATGAGAGATAGAAGAGTGGAACTGTCGAACCCAGCTTTGAGTCCAGTGAGATCTGCCGTCAACGCTCCTTGCGTGCATGTAATCTCTGTAAAGCGTAGTGTTCTCGCCATCCATCTTGAGAGAGACTACGATATCATCATTGAAGAAGTCAAGATTATTCTGCAACTTATCATCTTTGCCGATATAGCCGCTCCATGGAAGGTGGTAAGTTCTAGGATATTTGACAAAGACAGTGTAAAGAGGGAAAGAATTTCCGTGTTTGAGAATTTTCTGGACGCTTTCGTCATGGAAAAGTTCCCCGGGAGTTCTTTTACCATTCTCAAGAACAGTGTCTCCCCATTTGGTATAAGTTACATCCTTATAGAAGTGAGCGGGTAAGATTTTAGTCTTAATCCCACAAGCTTCTCGAATAGATTCGACGCTCAAGTCCGTAGTCTCCGCTTCTATATGGTGGACTTCACACAAAGACGCGCCATTATCCAAATAATAGCCGCCGTCTTCGAAAAGTCTCCTTTCTAGAATATGGTGAGCGTCTTTTGCGGGATTCCCGCAGATTACGCATTTGTGTGAGTCTCTAGAGAATACGGATTCTCGAAACTCATCTCTTGTTAAAGGTTTCATTTAAAATAATTTACTACTCCTTGAATTACTTTGTATTTATCCATGGCATAAAGGCCCGCAGAACTGAAACTTGTCAGTTCCATAACCCAGAAATTTCCGTCATTGTCTTCGCAGATATCAATGCAGAAAAGTTTATCTGGATAATATCCTAACTTAAGGATTTCTTTACATAGCTCCGTCGCTTTAGGTGGAGCATAAGGAACTTTCGTCAAAAGGCCCTGATATCGGTAAGATGATTGGGCAATTATTTCCTGTCTGTCATTTACCAGGAATCTCCACTCTCCTCTAATATTTTTCGGACTGGAAATTATGACTAGATCATTCCAGTGGTCTTCGAATTGGCTCGAAAAAGAATCTAAATCCTGCAAATCGAAAAGTCCAGCTTTGAAAGTCTTCTCCCCGCTATCTGGTCTGACGAAAATAACCGCTTCTTTCCCGAAGAGTCCATAAAAGAAGAATCGGCGAGTTAGAAGCTCTATGAATGGAACCATCACATAGTTATCATTGAAAAGAAAACCAGAGAGATGAGAATAATACTTCGTGCAAAGATAATTCTCGAAATTGCACAGAACTCCCGGGGTGCAGCCTTGATCTTTAAGCTGGTCGCCGACCAGGCTACACATTTCTATGCAGCCGTTAAAGATGACTTGCTCATTCTGATAATGCGCAATATCTGACTTCCTATAATCGCCGCGAATGTCTTGAACTTCATACTTCAAATCTTTCGCAGCTTGGGAAAGCTCCAAGAAGCTTGGTTCTTTTGTTAAATTTTCAATTATGAATTTCATCTTATTTCTTATTCACGGATATCAAGATATTGCTATAATAACTGAGTTCAGAGCACCATGATATTCCAGATGCACCTTTGTCCATAAAGATGTTGACAAACTCGTAAGAGCATAGCATATCTTGGTCATTTATAAAATTCAGTCCCTCTCTAACCATAAGCAAGTCATGGAGTTTTTTCTTAGCGGGAACTTTTATCTTTACCATCTCTTCATCATGCCATTTGCCGACCACATTATCCGGATGATGGCAAACATTCTTTGAGACTATTAGCATAAATACCCCAGAATTGATGACTTCCAAAGCGGATTTCCAATCCAGATTTGGATTATAGGAAGGGCATTGAGTCATACCTTTAAATTTCTCAAGGACGTTTTCCGGTTTGACAATATTGCTACCAGCGAAAAATCCATTAGCTACAATTAAATCTGGAGTATTTGTTCGAAGATATTTGGCTATTGGGGTGAATGCCCCTCCACAAAAGATGATCCGCGCTCCTCTTGGAATTTCATCTACTACTTCTATACCGTCTTTCTCCAGTATAGATTTTCTTTCATTATCCTCGCTTGCGCCGTCCAATACTACGGAATGTAAAACTCCCAAGTCATCCAGATATTTGATAGCTACCAAATCATCTATATCTCCAGCCAAATCGGCTACGTAAATTATTTCACTTTTCATACCAATCAAATAATGGACAAACTGAATCATGTCTTTTAAATCAGCGAAATCATATTCATGATAAACCGCACCGATTCCAGTTTTATCTATAACTACAAAATTTTCTGTGTCCTCATAGACATCAATAGCGATCCTCTTTTGATAATCGAGCGTAAAAAGAAGACTATCATCAGAAGTTGTAAGCTTCGATTTTACCCTAATTCCACCTGCTGTCAACTCCGCCTCTAAAGCATCTACAATTTCACTCATCGTCGTTATAAAGATAACGGTTTGCCTCTACGTCATCCAATCCAGGACTTGAAATTAGTTCCGCGCCATGGTCACAATACCATCCTAATTCGCAATCATCTATAACAATTTCATCACCAGTCTCAAGCCTAATAGCTGTCACGATAATTTCTCTTTTATCTTCTGACTTAGAGTTTTATTATCGACGCGGCCTTCGCTCAAATCCAAGGCAATCTTCATGACTGCTCCCATTTGTTTCTGAGTCGTCGCCCCAACTTTACTGATAGCCATTTCTACTATAGCATTGATTTCAGATTCGTCAAGTGATTTCGGGAGATATTTTTCCAGCACGGAGATTTCGTTCTTTTCATTTTCCGCCAAATCCTGGCGATTACCAGAGACGAAAGCCGCAATTGAGTCTTGTCTTTGCTTAATTTGCTTGCGGATAATTGCTAGTCCGTCCAAATCGGCAATTGCAGCATTAATATTCCCGCCACTTAGAGCGGAGTTGCTGAATGCATTTTTAAGTTGGCGCAGAACGCTAAGTTCCAGAGAACTTTTGTTAAGCATTGCTGCTTTAATGTCTTGATTTATTTTATTTTGTAAATTCATGTTAGTCTCTGTATATATCTAAAATATTTCTTTTTTGAACTTTAGGAAGTTCTTTTTCTAAATTTTTTAGAGAATCCAGGTTAAGATTTAGCCAGTCAGCAATGTCTTGCGCCGACTTTCTATTGGAAATCTTGTTCCCGATTGGGCCGTTAGGTCCAGTTATCATATACTCTGAGCCATCCCAGAGTTCTGCCGTAAATTTTTTTATCATAATTCTTTAACCCACTTTGAATTTTCGGGGATATAGTAGTCTTCATTAACATCGGTCCAAACTCGATATCCATCGTCTCCCTTCATAAGAAAAACAAGATCATTTTTATGGAAATCTGGCTCTCCCAGAATCTCGTCGGCAGATAAAATCTCTCCACCATCAAAACATTCTTGGAATGTGTATTCACTTACATAATACAAATCCTTTAGAACGACGCCTTTCTTTAGAACTGGATTGACTTCCTTTGGACAATTCTCAAGTAGTGCCTTTTGTTCCTTTAGATCCTTTTCTAAATCTTCAATCTTTTTTAATATCTCCTCTTTCATTTAAAAATTCAATTAAAACATTTCCGTGGCATTTAAGAGGATAGCAAAAACATCCCAAGATCTTCCCGCGAAGCTCTTCTAAGTCCGCGAACTGCGGCTGATCTACTATCCACTCTTTGTATTTTTGTATTACCTCTTCGCGGGTGCCATGTTTCCCGATTTCAAATGGATTACCCCACTTAGATCCGCGACCGATATAAATATCGTAATTGGATTTCTTAAGATTTACCACTTTCATGCTATCTAAAGTGATGATTGCATGATTTGGTAGATCAAGATAATAAGGATAATAATAAATTCCATAAATTAAAATTTAGACAGAAGCTTTACGCCCATAACACATTCTGTTAAGGATAAAAGATACTGAATTACTTAAGGTGTCTGCCATTTTGAGAGAGACTTCCTGTAGAACTGGAAGATCTGACTCGTCATTTAGTTTTCCAGCATTATAAAACCCACGAAACTCTCTAACCCCAGGTAGAAAGAAGGAAAGGTGAAATCGAACACCCTTTTCACAAAGTTCTGTGTAAATTTTTTGCATATCCGCGAAAAGTCTGAGATCTTCTACTGGAACATGGGCTAAATCTGCGCTGGATAGGCTTGGCTGATTACGGTCAGCCTCTTCCTTAAGTATTTCTATAATTTTTTGATTATTCATATCATTTTTTTTGTAGTTGGGTTCCCATTCTGGTAAATACGTGTAAATTTGCATGTATGAAATTACAGAATAAAGAAAAGTTGGAAATTTTTATGTCTAAAGTGATGAAGGAAAAGGTTCGCGCTAAAGCTAAAGAGTTAGGGACTAGTATGGCAGAAGTTATCAAAAGAGCCTTGGAGGAGTATTTAAAATGACAATCTCAGGGATCTATAAGATTATAAACAAATTAGATGGGAAATATTATGTTGGAAGTTCTAGAGATATACTAGGCCAATGCGGTAGAAAGTATCATCATTTTTATAATCTGCAAAAGAACAAACATCCCAATATTCACTTACAAAGAGCTTATAATCGAGACGGAGCAGAGGCTTTTTACTTCACCGTTGTAGAGGAGGTTGAAGAATCTTTATTGGTAGAGGTTGAGCAGAGATATTTAGATGAAGCAAAACTGGAGCCGAACAAAGTCTATAATATTAGTTTTGCTGCATATCGAATAGAGATGAATCAGGAGGTAAGAGAGAGTATTGGTCGGGCTCATACTGAGAGACTTAAGCAAAAAGAAAATCACCACATGTTTAATAAGCACCACTCACAGCCAACAAAAGATAAGATTAGTAGATCTTTGATTGGAAAAATGAGTGGAGAGAATCACCCTTTCTATGGAAGGAAACTTCCTGAACATATTCAAAAATCTTTACTAGAATGCTGTCGGAAGGGCCAAAGCAATGGGCGCTACAATAAGACCACCTACGAAATGTTCAATACTGTGACTGGTGAATATTTTATAGGAACTCAGTATGAATTTTATACGAAATTTTCTTTTGCGCGAGACTGTATTAGAAATTTAATAAATAGAAAATGTAAAACAATTAATAAAGAATGGATTATGAAATCTATTATTTCTTGAAACAATTATTAATATCGACTCGGGGATAATTCGGAATGCCAAGCCCAGTGAAATCATTATAAAGGAATGTGACCTCTCTGCCTATCCACTCTTCTCGGTTTTTTAGAATGTTTAAACACTCTTTTTGAGATCCTTTGATAGTGGCATTGAAAATTTTTCCATCCCAGGAAATGCTAAACATTTTAGCTACTCCGCCCCAATTTCCGCTCCCCTCTAAAACATCTAAAATGATTCCTTCTTGATCTGATTCTGGCTTGACCTTCAAAAGATCAGAGCTTCGGCCATTCTTATAGGGACCATTCAATCGGACCATCGCACCCTCATACTCTTGAGAGATAAGATCTTCATAAATAGCCCAAACTTCCTGTTCAGAATTTACAATTTCACCAACTACAGGGCAGACATAAGCAAATTGAAAGTTATTAAAATGCTCCAGTAATACTTTTCGTCTGACCTCTTGAGGACTATCTTGAGTCAAAGATCCGAATCCAAATCCATCATAAACATGAAACTTGACTTTCTCTCTACTGATTTCCAGATCATCATCTGTAATATTCTTCGTTTTGCGGAGAATACTCATGATTTCATTTAGCTGGTAGCGATATTCGTGGCAATATCCTTCTCCATCCAATCTTGATTCGGGCCACTCTTCGAAATGATCTTCCAAAGATTCTAAAACATGAGGAATAGTTAAAACCGGCTCTCCCTTTCGAGAGAAAGCCCCATGTTTATTAAGAGTAACCCTCATTCCATTTAATTTGGGATCTACAAGAACAGGATACTTTATCTTTTTGAGTCGGTCTTTAAAGATTTTCGCCAGCATTGGCTCGAAGAATTTTGCTTTATCAACATCCTCAATATTTAGGTGGTAATCTGTCTTAAGCTTCTTTTCCCATTTGGATTGAGCTTCGGCGATAGCTTGCTCATGAGGGCTAGTCTCGTTTTTCTTTCCAAGATTTTTCCCGAGACAAAGATTCGGGGCACTTGTTACCTTTAGCCCCTCAATTTGGCCCGCGACCGTATAGAAGTAATTATCTACTGCGAAGATTTGCCATTCCAGCAAAGCTCCCTTGCTACTTTTAGAGTATAATTTCGGAAAATCCATATAGGACTACTATACGGCTTATCCATGAGAAGTCAAGTGTTTTCTTGAACTTTCTTTTGCAACTGGAGCTTTAAGAGATCCTTCTCAAGCTTTTGAATGGCAGAAATTAGAACATTCTCCAGATGCTTATAACTATCAGGCAGGTCGATTCGAATAGACGCAGATGAGTAAGTCCCTTTGTCGGAATCATGGTCTTCTAGAATAAGCTTCAACCTTTTCATACTCGTCATTACACGCATCATCTCCATCAAGTCGGGAAAATCCCAAATAACTAATCTCCCTGTAGAATTCCTCCTTCGTCGCTTTCCCCCTTAGGAAGTCCCTCGCCCAAGAGTTCAGAAGCTTTAAGTCTTGCTTTGTTGGCCAATCTTCGTTTCTCATTGTTTTTAGTGGTTAATTCGCGGTATCTTTCTGGATGGTTTTCTTTCCAAAGGTTATAGGCTTTCTTTCTAGCCTCTTTTTGCTTATCTGTCAGAGCATCGCGGACAGCCTTGTAATAAGCTTTTGACTTAGCCTTTTGACAGTCTCTACAGGATGAAGTATATCCATCATCAGAATATTCATCCTTATAAAAGTCAGACTCGCTCTTGTTTTTTTGGCAGGCATAGCATAATTTCATGATTCGATTTTTGAGTAATGCTCCAACTTGGCTTTCTCGTAGAGGTTATGTAGAGCGTTCTGCAATTCGTTATATTCTTTCAAAATTCGCAGCCAATCTTTAATCGTTTCTTCATCTGCGGATACCGGGTAGCCGTGAGTCGCATCAAGATTATAAACTTGAGGATTATAGATTTGCTTTGTAATTTTCATCTTGTTAAATTTACTGTTACTGGAAAAGGAGTTCCGATATACATCTTAAGACCTCTACGGATTAAGACATCCCCATTTGGCTGAACGATAGAATAAGAGCACCCGTCTGGAGAAACAATTGCTACTAAAGGTCTTTTCCCTAGACGATGTTCTTTTGCGGGAATTAAGAAATCTCCATATCCCATATCATCTTCCCTCCAGTCTTCATGCTGGATTACTTTTGAATATTGTTTGTTTTTTTTGAAAAAGAACATTTTATTTACACTTTTTACACTCTACAATTACTGTTTTTAGCGCCGGGACGCTTTTCGTTACGATTTCTTCTTTTAGTCCGCAGGTGGGACAAACGATAGTCATGGATAATGCTTTATTAGCACTGTCATAACACACCAAACTATTTAAGATAGCCATTCTTTTTCTCCTCCGTCTAAAATTACTTTTCCTTCGACATTCGTAGAGAATTTTCCGCCTCTCTCTACAAAGGCTAATGTTTCAACTTTGAAAGTTTCGCAATCTATAAAGCTAACGTGACTTTCTCCAGCTTCTCCGCCGAAATAAATATCGTTCTTTCGAGGATTGTCCGCGCCGTCTATTCCGACAGCCGTTTTACAAACTGAAAAGCCGCAATTTTTGAATGTTACCCTCGAATTTGCTTTAGCAATGATTGGAACCATAGAATTAAAGAACAGGCAGTTTTCAAAAAGGGCGGACCCTCCGTTAATCGTTACCAGATTATTCTGGCCGACTCCCTTTTCTACCAGCGGATTCAATTTGTAATTTCCGCGAAATGCGCAATTGACAGCATGAACAGAAGCTCCAGAAAAGATATTCAAAGCACTTTCTCCAACGTCTTCGCAAAAGAAATTCGAAATTTTGACTTTGATTTTGGAACTAGGTAGTCTTAAACTTGCTGAGTCCCAGCGATTGGAACTAATGTGAATTCCTCCCATAGATCCCTGCCACTCAAAATTGCGAACTGAACATTCTTTATTAATCCAAAGGCAAGGGTTGGCAGATTTAGTTTTTTCGGCAGGATTTAGATATCCGAAATACCAGAGACGATTATAAGTCCTTTGATTATTCTTAAAAGTGCTTAAGTGTCTTTGAAGTCTAAACTTGGGATTCGGGAAAATCATTAATCACTAATTAAAAATTCTCCAAATTTTGGATCTATCATAGGATAATCTGCAATGTATTGCGGCACTCTTGGATACGCATTAACTACAGCATTTAATTTCTCTTTAAGGAGAGACGTTTCCCTTTGGTCTAAGGCTCTATTCCCGACGATTTCGAAAAATGTCTTGAGCCAGTTCACAAATTCTATTGGATTCATATCATCGACTATACACGCTCCGAGTCAGAAGTCAAGAGAAATTTTTTCAATTTTTCTCAGTTTTCCTGATTTCGTAATTTTTTGCGATGCCGAAGTCGATATACTTTACCTCTATCGGGAGCGCGGGCGGGACGATCTCATTCATAGAAATACTTTTGCGGATATCATCTTCTGTAATTTCAGGATTCTTTTCTTTCTCCAATTGGACAACTTGGTCAATAGAGAGCAATCTTGCTTGAGTTGGCCAGTAGCCAATTTTCCACTCACCACTTTGAGCCTGGAAAACGGGAGGATTTTGCAAATAAATATTAGGTTGCTGATGCAGCCTCAAAATTAAAGAGGCCACAACGGCAAGGAAAGTGCAAACCGAAATTATATGGTCAAATTTTATTTTTTTCATCCATTATTGTTACACCGGAAATAATTAGTGTAATATTTTTATATGGGATTAAGAGTAAGCGATTTGCAATCTGTAGATGAGCCCGCCGTAGGAGATCTATTAAGTATGATAGATGTCTCGGATACGTCCATGGCTCCAACTGGAACAAACAAAAAATTTACGTTTGGGCTTCTCCAGTCTTATCAGCCGACAACTTCGGTTTCTACTTCTGGAACAATTTCTGAGACAGTTTATTCTCCTTATGAAATCGTTACGGCTCCAGGAGTTACCAGGACTCTTCCATCGGCCAGAGTTGGCTGGGAAGGCTATCTAATGTCAGACGTTCATGCCACAGTTAAACTTGCTCTTCCTACAAATTGGAGATTTGAGTATTCTCAAGATGTTGATGGAAGACCAGTGGTTTCTAAAAGAGGCGGGGTGATTAGATACGTAGTTACGGCTCCAGGGGTTTATACTCTCTACGGAGATTACTCTATTGCCAAATATGGCTGGCACCCTTCGGATGAAACTTCTGCTCTTATTGGAGTTTGGCAAGCTGGGTATGGTCATAACTATACAGCAATTGGCAATTTAACGGAAGCCGTAGCTGTAAACAATAACACTTCTCCAGTTTGGGGCGCAAGATGGGGAAATGGAGCTATAATGACTCACTCCGCAGACTATAGCGTTGATCTTTGGTCGTATGGACCCAAACTTGTAAATGATCCAGCATTCTTAAATGGAAAAGCATATGTGATGAGAACGGGGACGGCTGAAAGGAAACTTTGGAAATCTTCTCAAGTTCCGAGTGGCGCTTTTACTATTTATTTAGGATGTAGGCAGTCTGGAGTTGGATATGGGCCAGAAGAAGTTCTGAGAATGGGGACCAGAACAAAGGATACAGCATTCCCCGCTGGGAAAGAAGGTCTATATTATATCAATGATACTTATGGATACCAATTTCTTGATCAAAAAACAATTGTTGCTTATGGGTCCAAACCAACCGGAACTGTTCTTGAGCATGTTACCTCCCCAATCATGCTATCTCTTGAGATGGCTTCGAATGGTGGGTCTACTTGTTATGTCGGAAATACTTTAGTAACTTCTAAGACTTCCTCCGGAGCATTTACGGGAACAATATGTGAATTCGTTGGTGGATTACTTCTTCATATAAATGGAATAGCTATGATGTCTGGCGTTCCAGCGACAGCAACTGATCGAACACAAAGACAGAATTTCTTTACCAATTTATTCTTACAATGATAGCAATTCCTACAACAGGAGTCCTTTGCTTGGGACAATCTAATATGAGTCCGACTTTGCAATTAGCTTTGGCGGAACAAGTCGCCAAAAGATCTTACGGTAGGGCTTATGCTTTCGGAAATCGTTTTGGCGGGCAAAGTATGGCTAGTAGAATCGCGGGCTCACCTGGCGCTTACACAAGAACGGCAAACTACAATACTGAAATTTCTATGTGGGGATCTAACACTTTTGATAAGTTAATCGTCGTTCTATTCCAAGGGGAAAGCGATGCTGAAACAACGGACGCAACCAATCAATTTACTGGACGTTTGAATGCGTGGTTTGAATTTATTCGCGCTGATATGCTTAACCCAGGTGGCACAGTAAAATCAATTTATTGCCTGCCTTGGAGAGATGACGCCGCTAATGGATTTGGGATTGGTGGAAATGGGGACACAATTAGAACCCTCCTGATTAATAGAGCGGCGACCGAAGCTCCAAATTCAGTAACTTATGAAACTAGCTCTTATGCTAGAACTGATCACGTTCACATAAATTCAGGACCAGTTCTTGCGAACGTGGCCCCGGATCTAGGTGCTTTAATTCAAGCTTTCTTTTAATCTTTCTTCTTATTTATTATACTCTTAGCATAAGAGATAAGAGCATTCTTCGCGATTCCCCAAAGGATAGGTATTCCTATTGGCAGTCCTAATACTAGGAGAGGCCCGCCGAAAGCTGCGGCAAACATCGTCATAAATTCAATTGGGAGATCATAATCAAAAGGTTCAAGATACATTACCACGCCTATTCCTATCACTATGCTCGCGGCGATATTTACCGCCCATCTTAAGAAGTATTCCTTGTAGTCTTTTGGCTTAGCAAGATATGCGCCGACAAAGCCTCCGAGAATTCCTCCAAGAAGACTCCATCCCATAAGGGAGAGGTATTTGTCAGGACTGATAATAGCGTAGAAAGCTCCAGCTAAAGCTGTAGATACTTCTATCTTTGCCATTAATAATTCGAGGGATGTTTTCATTATAATCTTTTTTACACTAATTGCTTATTCCTGTGTATATAAAATCATGGCAACTATTGAAACTATTAAGCAAGAAATGCATACTGCATCATGTGCTCAGTTAGATGTTCTGCTTCTTGAGGCCCAGGCCCTTTTAGCTAGTAACCCCACCTTATCAGTTTGGTTTAACAACGAAGTTTTCAGAGAATACAACAAAAGAAAATTTAATAATTGCGGGGGAGTCGGACTTATTACTCCTCACGATGCTGGTTTTCGTCCTATTTAATAGAGTTGGTGTATAACAGATTGCATGGCTAATAAAAGAAAACGCGCCGAGGTAGATATCACTGCCCAATTTTGTCCAAAATTTACGATCAAAAACATAAATTTTACAGAAAAGCAAAGAGAGCTTATTAGAATAATCAGAGAGGAGGGAACTAAAATAGTATTTGTTGAAGGTCCAGCGGGAAGCGCGAAGACTTTCTGCGCTACATTTTGCGGGCTGATGTCCCTAAGAGAAGGATCTAAAGAGAGAATTAAGTATATTCGTTCCCTTGTAGAAAGCTCTCAAAGCAAAATCGGATTCCTAAAAGGAAGTCTAGAGGAGAAAATCTCTCCGTATGGCGGGCCACTCCTTGACAAACTAGAAGAGTTTCTAACAAAAGGCGAGTATGAAAAACTATTCCAGGATGGATCTATCGTTTCAGCTTGCCCGAACTTCCTGAGAGGGTCAACTTTTAAAAACGAGTTTGTCATTGTTGACGAATCCCAGAATCTTTGCTATTCCGATCTTGTAACCATTATTTCTCGAATCGGAGAAAACTGCACTATCGTTTTCTGCTCAGATAAGAAGCAATCAGATATTAAGAATTCCGGCATTGAGAAAATGACTGGACTTTTCAGAAATGAAGAATCTCAAGATCGCGGAATTCACACTTTCGGATTCACCGCTGACGATATTATGAGAAGCGAAATCCTTCGCTTTATTATGGGTAAAATCGAGTCAGCATAAATTTAAAGGGCCATCGGACGAGCTTATGCTCACTGTTTTCATATTCCGCTCTGGCCCTTTTTCATGCCCATTTTTCTCTTAAAAAATTTCACGTTTGGTGTATTATAGTGTATAGCGAATAGACTATTAAAAAAATATGAATAAAATTTTCTGTCAACATTGTGGCACAAAACACGAATTTGCTTCAATTAAACCTAAGTATTGTTCCGACTGCGGGGAATCTATGGGAGCAACTGAATCAAAAGCATCTAAGAGAAAAGTCGTAGTAGAAGAGGAAGACGAGGATGAAGATGAGGATTATTCGTTCGATTCAGATATCAAGATTAGAATTGATGGATTGGGATCGAATGTCCAAAAATTTTCCGATATTTATGGGGTCGGCGAACCTGATAAGTATCAAAGACCGTCCTCAGGGTTGGATAAAAATACAGTAATTGAGAAAATCAAGAACTCTATAACAAATAAACAAAGCGTCGATATTGATGACTAATATAGTTTTCGAGGAAAAAATTGAAGAGATAGATGCTATCATTGCCAGCAAACGAGGCTTCTGGCAGCTAACATCTTTATCTTATATTGACTATGACGATATTAGTCAACTTATAAGGATTCACATATTTGAGAAATTTCACTTATGGAAAAGGAATCTGCCATTTCCCAATTGGGTTTCCACGGTAGTCACAAACAAGATTAAGAACTTCATTCGAGATCACTATGGCAAAATGGCCCCGCCTTGTAACAAATGCCCATTCAATAATGGCGGAAGTTTTTGCCAGATAACTTCAAGCGGGCAAAAAGATTCAAGTTGCAAGCCTTATAACAAATGGCTTAAAGGCAAAAAGATGGCATATGAGATGAAGCTCGCCTGCTCTTTGGAAGATTACGATGGGCACCAGACATACTCTAAAGATTTTGATTTTGAGAAATCCGCTGATAAGTTTCACTGTGCCATGCAAAAGCTTTTATCAACCAGGCTATTTGAAGCTTACAGGTATCTCTATATGGATGGCTTATCAGATGAAGAGGTAGTCGAAAAGATGAGATTTAAAAAGACAAAGGAAAAGGGGCGACTTGCTGGATATAGACAACTGACAAATATCAAGAAAGAAATCAAGTCTGTTGCCGATGAGTTAATTCAAAATTTTGAGGTAGAATACTAATATGGCCTTCAAGAAAAAAGCAGAGAGGGCAAAGCCCGTAGATAAGAAAATCGACTATAATCGTGCTGAAAATATCATATGCAAACACTTGTTTGATTTGAGCGATGAACAGCAAAACGAAATTCGAAAAACTTACGCAAATTATAAAGACATTCTCCAGCTTACAAAAGATATTCATGGAGACAAATCGCTTACAGAAGACTCAGATGAGTATAAAAGCGTCAAAAATTTCATAGTTAGAATTCACAGTGGGACGCTGGCGTTTAACTATTCAGAAGAGCAAATCAATTTTATAGCAGATAGCGGCGAGGAAATGACCGCTACAGAGATTGTCCGAAACCTCTTCCCTGATAAGGATGGTGGAGTTAGCCAGGAAATCAAAACCGCAGTAGCTCTCCTAAAAGCTTTCGGAGTTCAATATAGGGGGAATACAGGGGAGATCAAGGTCGCTGGCCCTTACGTTCCTCCTCATACAGACCACAAAATTATTGCTTTAATCAATAGGTCGAATCCTTCGGCGAATTACTCCCTTGGAAATCTCGACTCTGACAAGCGTAAATGCATTGCCTCTCTTAAGAGGCATCTTTGCTCTAAGCGTTTTTGCTCTATGGCGAGCGCAATTAGATCACTTCAACGTAGAGATGTTTTTCAGACAGAGTTTATTTCCGCTATAGCTGATAAGCCTGATCTAACTCCAGAGGAAGTAAATGGGTATATGAACCTTGCAAATGAGTATGTTCTTTCCCTTTTGATTACAGACCAGATGGCAAATCTCAATGACCGACTTCAAGAAGCGACGGACGACGATGAAGAGGGGCGAAAATACACAAAAAATATCTCCGATTCTCTAAGCACAAAAGCAAAGGAGTATCATGATTGCCAGAATCGTATGCGATCTCTGCACGATGACTTGGCGGGGAAACGTTCTGACAGATTGAAATATTCGATTGCTGCCAACGAATCTCTATCTAAGTATATCGAATTGTGTAGATTAGAAGAGGGCAGAGCGTATCTGGCGAAACTTGGTGAGAAGAGAAATAAGGAAATCCACCAGGAAGCCAAAAGAATTGAGAGCCTCGCCGACCTTGTTATGGAAATCAAGGGTGTTAGTATCGAAGAAATCCTAAAATATAATGATTTGTGAAATTTGCAGAAAAGATTTCTCCTCACTTAGAGGTTTGCATGGACACGTTAGTAAAGCCCACAAATATACTACGGGCGATTATTATCATACTTTTTTTCCTAGATATGATCTGGGCACTAAGGAGTTGATTAACTATAAAACCTATGAGCAGTATCATGAGTCTGATTTCAACTCTCGCGATTCCTTTTCAGATTGGTTATCGGAAAATTATAAAACTGAAAACGCTAAAAAATACTGTCTTGAAAAAACTAAAAAGAGAATCGCGGACAAAAATCTTAAGTCTTTACCTGGACAAGCGGAACTGAAAAGTATTCTACTACCATCTATTTCTGGTTTCGAAAGAATCTATGGGAACTTGAAAGGTTTCGTTTCGGAAATGTCGAAAGAGGGAATCACCACGAAATTCGATTACTCTTGCGAGTTACAATTCGATGATTCGGACTTCTTGATTTACATGGACACAAGAGAGCAGCGCCCGCTACTCTTTGATCACAAAATTGAAAATATGAAATTGAGTTGCGGGGATTATACGTGTTCCCAGTCTCTTTATTCAGATGTCTATATTGAAAGGAAGAGTCTCGCCGATTTGGCTGGGACTTTGAGTGCTGGGAAAGAGAGATTCCAAAGAGAAATCGAAAGAGCTAAGGATTTAGGATTCTATCTTGTGGTGGTAGTGGAGGATACTTACTCGAATGCTGTCCACTACTCTCCGAACAATAGTTTTGCAAAGAAATTAACGGGCGCTCATCTATTACATGAGGTAAGGGACATCATGACGAACTATTCGAATATTCAGTTTGTTTTTTCTGGGACAAGGGCGCGAGCGTCAACATTAATTGAAAATATTTTTAGACTGAAAGCCCAGGCGAAGGTGTTGGATTTGGAATTTTTAAAAGATAAGGGACTTATATGAGTTGGGAAGCGGGATATCACACAAAAGAGCCAGAGAAATCTTCTTATGAAGAGTTGGCAGAGTTAAAGGGAGTAGTTTCCGAAGAGGAGGCCCAGATTTGGTTTGCCAAATTCTGTCAGGCAAATTTGTTTTTCACAGTAAAGCTGTTGCTTGGAGTTGAGCTTGATCTTTACCAAGAGATTAAGCTTAGAGCATTCTTTCTAAGAGATTTCTGTTTAAATATCGAAGGCCGTGGAGTTGGGAAAAGCTATAGTATTTCTATCTTTATCATCTTATATGCCCTATTCAACCCAGGTTGTAAAATAGGAATTTGTTCGGGAACTTTCCGTCAGAGTAAGCTGATTTTCAAACAAATTGAAAAATTTATTAACGATCCTCTAGGGAAATATCTTAAGCAGTGCCTAAGAGGACAGCCAAAGCATGACCCAGATGGTTATGAAATGAATCTTGGTGGCAGTCTTATTATGGCTGTGCCTCTAACTGAACGTATTCGTGGACTTCGTTTCAATAAAGTAATTATTGATGAATACCTCCTTGTTCCAACGGAAATTGTAAACAACGTTATTCGCCCCTTCCTAACTGCCAGACAAAGTAGCGCAGAAGAGGATAAGATTCGCCGATTTGAAACAGAACTCATAAAAGATGGACTGATGAAAGAGAGCGAGCGGAAAAAATTCCGAGGCAATAGTGTTATAGGACTTTCTTCCGCCAGTTTCAAATTCGAAGATCTCTACAAGGAGCTATATCTTGGATACATAAAGAGAATTATGAATCCGAAAGCCGAAGATGTTAATCATTTGGTTTTCAAACTCTCTTATGAGGCTGTAGAACATAATGGACGACTGGATAAAAAGCTTATTGCGGAAGGTCGCGAAAACTCTTCTAAATCGCAGTTTGATAGGGAGTATCGTGCTATCTTCACAGATGAAGGAAATGGATATTTCAGCTATACTAGCTTGCAAGATGCAACCGTTGGAGTAGATAGTAACCCGCTAATCAAAGTCAAGGGAGATCCAAACAAGCAATACATTCTTGCGATTGACCCTAACTATAGTGAATCTGAAACGGCGGACCACTTTGCTATGGCATTATTAGAAATAGATGAAGAATCGAAATCGGGGGCGTTAGTTCACGCTTACGCTTTAGCAAATAGTAAAATCAATAAAAGAAGTAAATATCTACAGTATTTACTTGATAATTTCAATATTGTTTATATCATTCTCGATAATGCGGCTGGCCCGCGATTCATATCTGACTCAGAACAGTTCCTGGGAGGATTCTCTAGACCACTTTCTGAATTGCCAGATACTTTCTTGGATGGAGATGAGGGATTAAGAGAAGCGCGTAGGAACTATAACCCAGGATCTGGAAAAATAGTTCACTATCAGGTTTTCAATAAGAGTGGATGGATACGCACAGCAAATGAAATCTTGCAGTCCAATATCGAGAGACGCAAGATCTTATTCGGTGGGCATATCGGGGATAAGAATTTCCATAGGGTAACTTCCCAGGAGATTCCTATCCAGGATCTTGAATTCCGCGCTGATTGCGATAGCGGAGTAGAAAAGATGGTCGATTTCGTTGATCACCTAAACTATATGGTTGACTTAACTAAAAAAGAGTTGACTCTTATCGAAGTAAGTTCCAACTCTAGTGGACACCAAACTTTCGATTTGCCAAGTAACTTAAAAGGAACCTCTGGACCGAACAAAGTTCGCCGAGATTCTTATACCGCCCTACTTCTAGCAAGCTACGCTTTGCACTGTTACTGGCTATTAAGACAGGAAACTTATGTAGAGGACGTTTTTATGCCCTGTTTCGTCGGTTAATAGTCCGATATTTTCCCTTAAATTACGATTTAGTGTAGAATCTTCTATATGAAAGAAGGAAATACTTATATTTGGGAAGACGAATACGTTGGTGCCTCTATGGCTGGATATGAAAATGGTGCGCCAACTAAAAAAGCACCATTTAAACATAGGGTTTCAGCAGGGAGATATTCTCTTCCAACAAAAGAGGGGCAGACAGGTGAACTAGAAAATATCGCCAGGGGAATTAGCCCATTCGAGGAAGGTAATGATGGATCTGTCAGCGTAAGGGATGCTATCGCCCTGATGCAAAAAGCTTATTACAATATCGCCTGCGTTCGCGGGGCTTTGGATGTAATGGTTGATTTAGCAAACTCGAATATTCGATTTGTTGGCGGAAATCAGACAGCTAGAAAATTCTATACAGCTTGGGAAAAGAAAATAAAGGGTCGAGAATTCCGAAGCGAGTTCTTCATGGAATTCTGGAGATCTGGTAATGTTTTCATTTACAAGCATGAGGGTGAGCTATCTTATTCTGAGTTTCGAAAGACAACTCGCGCCGCAAAGGTAACGAAAAAGATTCCAATTAAATATACGATCTTAAACCCTGCGGATATCAGAGTCAATCCCTCGGCTTCTTTCGTAGATGCTAGTTACTATAAGATTCTGAATCCTTATGAAGTCCAAAGACTTAAAAAACCCTCTACGCCAGAGGAAAAGGAGTTTGTAAAATCTCTACCTCCAGACGCAAGGAAAGAACTTGAAAAGGGTCAATGCCCGACAGTTACCCTTTCTCCAGAGAAATTAGTTGCTGTTTTTAATGGTAAGCAATCTTATGAACCATTCGCGACTCCATGTTTCTACTCTTGCTTACAAGATGTAAATTTCAAAATTGAGCTAAGGAAAGCCGAAATGATTCTAGCCAGGGCTGCGGATCGTATGATTCTTCTTATTACTTGTGGTGAAAAAGACAGAGATCCCAAAATGAATGAGAAGCTGAGAGAGGGGTTGGCGAATCTATTCTCTCAGGATAGCGTTGGAAGAGTTCTCGTTTCGGACTATACCACCGAAGCTAATTTCGTCATGCCCGATCTAAATAAGGTTTTCGGGGCAGACAAGTATAAGGCAGTCAATGAAGATATCGCCAATTCTCTGATGAATATCTTCTGGAAAGATGAGAGCTTCTCCGCTTCCATGATTAAAGTCCAGATCTTCCTTGAAAGATTGAAGACAGCTAGAGAAATTTACGTTACTTCATTCTTACAACCAGAGATGGAAAGAATTGCGGAAGAGCTTGGTTTTCAAGAGCTTCCAGAAGTTCAATGGGAAGATTTCGCTCTTAAAGATGACCTGGAATATAAGAAACTCTATGTCCGTCTTGCGGAACTTGGTCTATTGACTCCAGAAGAAACAATTGATGCTTGGCAAACTCACCAGCTTCCAGTTAAAAATGATTCTGTTGAATCCCAGAAGGAATTCAAGAAAATGAAAGATCAGGATCTCTATACTCCTCTTATGGGCAAACCTAAAGAGGATGCTGGTCGTCCCGCTGGGGCGAAAGCTCCTAAAAAGAAAACGAAAGTTTCTCCCGTAGGTGCGGCTGATGGATTCAGTCTTGCTAAGATTTCTGAGAATGTAAAATTCATAAATTCAATAAATACTATAATTGAAGCAGGATATAAAGAGAAGAACAATCTCGAAAGACTAAGCAAAAAGCACAAAGAAATCTGCTGGCACATCACAGAATCGCTTATCACTAATGAGAAAGCTGAATCCTGGGAATCTAAAATTGCCGAGTATCTTGTCGCGGAGAAAGATTCTGGAGAGATTACGAATGATGTCCTTACTCTAGCAGCGGAGCATAATGTCGATCCAATTATGGGATCAATTCTTTATCATTCCATAATTCCCCTCGAAACTGAACAGGTGTAAGTTCAGTTATGTTCGACACTATCAAAGAAAATCCCAAAACAACTATCTGGGGGATATTGACGATCCTTTCAGAGGTTCTAAGAGCTAATCCTGATCTGGTTGGCTTTCTTCCAGACACAATCAAAGGATACGTTCTTGGAACGTGTTCTATCGTTTGCGCTATTACCGTCTCCATCTATGCGAGAGATCGTAAAGCCCTAAAAGCCGAAGTAGTTCCAGAAAAATCTTAAACCTATGAAAAATATAGTCCTTTCCGTCCTTTTAGGATGTCTTCCCTTTTACGGAGTAAGCTGCTCAACAGTTACGACAGAAGAGGTCCGCCCGTATATTCGTCCGGGAGTTTTCGTTTTTGCTAAAATGTTTCTTGATAAAAGCAAGAACAAAACCGAAGACGCTCAGAAGATCGCCGCCGCTTCTCAAAATCTGATGATTCTATCTGAGGCATTTACAGAAGAAATGACTCAGGAGGATTTCATGAAACTTGTTTCTGGAGAAAAACCTTCCGAAGAATGGTTTGTTTTTGCTAATTATCTTTTCAGTTATTACAAATCAAAACTTTCCGAAGTATCTATTGGTAAGCTTAATGCTTCTGGCATGATCCTGAAAGAAATCGCCAGCGGTCTGCAAGATGCTCTGACAATTTCTGGGAAATGAAATATCTTATGGATTTTTTAAGCAAAATATTTTCATTCTTAACTAGCTGGACTGAAAAGAAAAGCAAAGAGCTATCTATTAAAAATGAGAGTGATTTTAAAAAAGCAAAAATCCAAAAACAAGTAATTCAGAGAGAGGACGAGAACGAAAAAATCGTTTCTCAAATCGAAGATCCAAAGAAAAAAGATTTAGTTTTAGAAGAAATTAGAAAAAGAATATCCAAATGAGATTCCTATTAGTAGCATTAATTTTCACAAGCTGCGCGGCTCCGACTATGACTCCAGAAAGAGTTAGTCAGAGTCAAGCCTCTTTTGAGGGTAATGTCCAAAATTCGGGTCTTCTTGGTTATGACCAAAATGGTTTCAATTTAACAGATGCCGCGATGCAGAGATATAAAGATCTTTGTGAAACTTTTGATTCAGAAGTTATCGGGGTATCGGTCATAGATGGAAAGAACTACCTTACAAAAGAAGGAATGGTTCAATTCATGAACTTGACAGATAGGAGAAATAACAAATGAAAGTTGGAGATACTGGTCAATCTGTCAGAGAACTACAAGCTTTACTTCTTGCAAACGATATAGTCGTTACAGTGGATGGTTTTTATGGAAACCAAACGGCAAATGCTGTTAAAGTTTTTCAGAGAAAAGTGGGTCTTTATGAGGATGGAATTGTCGGTCCTCTTACCCTGACAAAGCTAAGAGGCGATCATATATATGATGTCACTTCTAAACCAGTAGTTGGAGATATCGACTCAGATAGAAGAACAGTAAAAAATATCAATTCCCTAGATCCAAAAGCTAGAGAGAAATTCATTCCATTTATTGCCGAAGCGAAAAAGCTCGCAGCCTCTATGGGCTATTCCTATGTCGCCATTAGTGGAAATCGCGGAGAAGTTGAACAGAATAATCTTTATGCCCAGGGCCGCACAAGACCCGGGAAAGTTGTTACTAATGCAAGATTTGGCGAAAGCAATCATAATTTTGGAGTAGCACTGGACTTCGGAGTCTTCATTGGCAACCAGTATATTGATGAAAGTCATCCAGAAAAATCTACAATCGTTCATAGAGTAGTTTCTGAAATTGCTGAGAAGTATGGAATCCAATGGGGAGGCTCTTGGAAATCAATCAAAGACTACCCCCATTTCGAAATCAAAACAAATTTAACACTGTCGGAAAAGCGCAATCTTATGGCTAGAAAGGGTTCAATACTATGAGTTCTACTAGAGTTTGGAGAACAACCTCGGTTTGCGCATGTCCAACAGTTGTAGATTGCTCAGATGAGCAATCTCGATTTGACGATAGGAAATACTTTATTAAGATATTATCGTCGTCATATTTTACTTTAGATATACCATACTCTGAACATGGACTACCTCTTATTAGAGATGTCGTAGTTTTAACCTCTTCTGGCGAGTGTGTCTCTGTAATGTGGTCATCTGTAGGAAATACAGTGACTATAAGCTCTAATGTTGACCTTAATGGTCATACAATTATTTTATTCTAATGGCTTCTAAGAAATTTTATCACGATATTGACTTAGCCAAGATTGGATCTTTAAAAGATGCCAGGCTAAACCCTTTGACGACCGCTGAAAGAGTGGCTTTAGAAGCAACGCTTGGGGTTTCTAATGAGGGCCTTGCCTGTTTCGATATAGAAACAGATACTCTTTATATTTGGGATGGTTCGGCTTGGATTTCAGGCGGAACTGGATCTGGAGGAACAGGGGATGTTGTTGGGCCATCCTCATCGACAAATAATAGAATTTCTGTATTCAATGGAACTGGTGGAAAGACCATCAAAGATGGCGGATATACTATCACTGATGTTCTTAATAGATCTAATCATAGTGGAACCCAGACTTGGAGCACTATATCTTCAACTCCTACAACTCTTGCTGGGTATGGAATTTCGAATGCTTATACTACGGGAGAAGTAAATTCTCTAATTTCAGCTTATCAGCCACTTGATGCGGATCTTACAGCTTTGGCTGGATTGACTTCCGCAACAGACAAACTGCCTTATTTTTCAGGACCAGGGGCCGCCGCAACTACCGATTTAACGGCAGCGGGCCGCGCACTTCTTGATGATGCAAACGCATCGGCTCAAAGAGTAACTTTAGGATTAGTCATTGGAACTGATGTTCTTTCTCCAACTGGAGTCGGGTCTAATCTTTCCGCTCTAAATGCTAACAGTATCACACTTGGAACTTTAGATACTGGAAGACTCCCTGCATTTGTTGGGGATGCTACATCGACTGCCGGAACTTCTTATTTAACTTTTGCGAATACATCAGTTACCCCAGGGTCTTATACGAATACAAATATCACTGTTGACTCAAAAGGCCGCATTACCGCTGCTTCAAATGGATCTAGTGGTAGTGGAATAGGAGGTTCTGGAGATGTTGTAGGCCCAGCATCATCCACTTTGAATAGAATTGCGACTTTCAATTCTACAAATGGAAAATTAATTGCAGATAGTGGTTATCTTGTATCAGATGTTCTGAATAGAACTAATCATACGGGATTGCAAAGTTGGACTACAATTTCAAGCACGCCAACAACTATTGCTGGTTACGGAATAACAGATGGTCTTACTACAGGTGTTGCGGCGATTACTTATCAACCTCTAGACACCGAATTAACGGCTCTAGCTGGACTAAGTTCCGCTGCAAATAAACTTCCTTATTTTAATGGGGTCGGAACGGCTACTCTTGCAGATTTTACAGTTGCAGGTAGAGCTTTGATTGATGATGCCGATGCTTCTGCTCAAAGAACAACACTCGGCCTTGTAATCGGAACAGACGTTCTTTCTCCGAATGGCAATGGATCAGGTCTAACCTCAATTAATGCCAGTAATATTTCATTAGGATCTCTAGGGACTGGAAGACTTCCAGCATTTACTGGAGATGCAACTTCTGTTGCAGGAACTGCTTATCTTACCCTTGCTAATACCGCAGTTACTCCAGGTTCTTATACCAATACCAATTTGACAGTTGATTCGAAAGGTCGTATCACATCGGTTTCTAATGGCATTGCGGGAAGTGGCGGAGGCGGATCTGGCGACGTAGTTGGTCCAGCATCTTCGACTCTTAATAGAATCGCCGTATTTAATTCTACAAATGGAAAATTAATCGCTGATGGGGGATATCTAATTTCGGATACTTTTAATAGAAGTAACCATACTGGAACTCAAGCTTGGTCAACCATAACATCTACTCCGACATCTCTGTCTGGATATGGGATATTAGACGGATTGACAACTGGCGTTGCTGCAATTACATATCAGCCACTGGATACTGAACTTACAGCTTTAGCGGGACTAACTTCTGCGGCAAATAAGCTCCCATACTTTAATGGAGTAGGAAGTGCTACTTTGGCAGATTTTACTGTCGCCGGAAGAGCTTTGCTAGACGATGCAGACGCCACAGCGCAAAGAGTAACTTTAGGACTTGTAATTGGAACTGATGTTCTTTCACCTACAGGAAATGGATCTAGCTTAACAGCTTTAAACGCAAATAATATTAGTGCTGGAACTCTTGGAAGTGGAAGATTCCCAGCTTTCACAGGCGATGCAACATCTGTAGCCGGAACAACCCTTTTGACTTTAGCCAATACGGCTGTCACACCAGGCTCATATACAAACACAAATCTAACTGTTGATTCTAAGGGGCGCATTACTTCTGTTTCCAATGGAACGGCTGGATCAGGATCGGGAGCCGCAGCTTCTTATATTTACGAAACCATAACTCAAACGGGGCATGGATTCTCAGTAGGTGAGGCGATTACTTATTACGGAAATTCCTGGAAAAAAGCAATTGCTTCCAGTGCTGATACGGCAGAAGTTCTCGGGGTTATTAGATCGGTTACGTCGAATAATTTCGATATCGTTTACGGTGGGAAGATTAATACTTTAAGCGGACTATCTACAAATAGTGGATATTTCCTATCGGCTTCTGTATCAGGTGGTCTAACTACAATTGAGCCAACAGGATCTTTTGTAAGTAAACCTGTTCTTTGGGCAGTTTCTTCTACGGAGGCGATTATCCTAAATCAAAGAGGTTTGATTTCAGATTCTTCGGGGACTTCTGGAAGCTCTAACTGGTCTTCAATAACCGGAACTCCTACAACATTAGCGGGTTATGGAATAACAGATGCTTTATGGGCGACTGGAAATGGATCTCAACTTACAAATTTAAATGCGAGTAGTATTAATTCCGGTGTATTATCTACTGGAATACTTCCTGCTTTCACTGGAGATGCAACAAGTGTTCAAGGGACTTCTCTTTTGACTCTTGCGAATACATCAGTAGTTGCTGGGTCTTATACCGCTGCCGATATAACTGTGGACTCTAAAGGAAGAGTTCTATCTGCTTCTAATGGAACTGGCTCAACACCAACTAATCTTTTTCTAATCAATTCAATCTGGAACTAAAATATGGCTAAAACAACCACAAACCCCTTTACTCAAACGATCAAGAATCCCAAATTGATTCTTTTGCCGTCAGTTTCTCCACAAGCTATTGATAGCGTTGGAGTTGTAACTAATCATGTTCTATTTTTTACTGCGGGATCAGAAGGAAGCATCCTTAAAAGCTTAACGATTTCTGGAAACGATACGGCAGCTAAGAACGTTTCTATTTGGATTCAACCAGGCGGGACTGGTGATATCACTCTCCTTGGAACTGTAAACGTGCCAATTACTGCTGGTTTAAGCCCAACAGGTATTATAGCAAACGTCGATGTTCTTGCTAATATATATCTAGTTGGATTGACCGCCGACCAATCTGGGCGACCAGTTCTTCCTTTAGAGGCAGGAACTAAAATTTATTGTGGCTTGGTAGCAGCATTGAATGCGGGAAAAGTTCTATACGTTAATGGAGTAGCCGAAGATTTTTAATCTATGAATTCCGGTCTTACAGCAGCTTTAACATCCGCGCCTCTAAGAAGTAGAGTTGTTGCTAGATATGCAAATCCAAACTCATTTGCATCTGTATTGGGTATCCCCGCAGGTCCATCTAAAGGAACTCTATATGTTGATTCGAATGGAGACGTAGTTCTAACCAACCAAAGTAATAGCTTTTATCTAAAGCCACAACTTAGAATAAATGGTTATGAAACGGGTATTGGAGTTGGTGCTGGTTCTCAAATGTGGTTTGTAACGAATGGAGTTGGAGCATTTAGCATTAGCCAATCTGGAGGAAATCCTATTATCCTTTTAAAAAGCTCTGCTCAATTTAGTTTCGGAAATGTAGATATAAATGGAGCAGGGGACACAGTTTTAACAAGATCAACAGCAGCAAATCTTCGATTAGGAAGCGCATCATCAGCAACTCCAGACTCATATACTTTTTCCATAGGGGAGTCTTCTCGTTCAGGAACAGACTCTAATGTTGCTGGAGGTAACGGCACTATTAATTCTGGCGTTGGAACAGGTTCTAGCACAGGTTCTAGTTTAATTTTTCAAACTCCAAACTCCACAACAAGTGGAACTGGAGCACAGACTCAAACGACTAGGGTAACTATTAATGAAACTGGAATTACTGGGGCAGTTCCGTTCATGCCCCCAGTCTATACTGTAGCAACTTTACCAAGTGCTGCCACCTTTACCAATGGCCTTATTATCGTTTCCGATGGAACAGCTAACAAAAGATTAGCAATCTCTGATGGAACAAATTGGAGATTTCCAGACGGAAATATCGTTTCTTAATTATGAAATACTTACTTTTACTACTTTTACTAACTCTAAATTGTTATTCTGATGTTCTTAGATTGAATCTCGATTCAAAGCTAAACGACACTCAGAGATTTACAGCTTCGAGAGTTCAGGCTCTTTATAATTCGGCAATTACGGATAGAGGTCTTCCAGGAACTCAAAATATTTTAAGCGTTTCAATTCTCGTCTCTCCTATTGATGGAAATTCAGGAATTCTAGCTCAAACTTCTGCGACATCATGGATTCCAAATGCATCTGGAAAGTATGTTCTTCATGGAGGCGCAACAATTACTCTTGATTCTGTAGATGTAAACAAATGGTCACAATCAACTCTATCAGAAATCCTAACCCATGAGCTAGGTCATTGTTTTGGATTCCAGCCAGTAATCTGGGGAGTTAATGGGAATATGTATGCTGGCCAATATGTCGGGCCAAAAGCCTTACTCGCCTATAAGCAAGAATACGACTCTTTTGCACAATACGTTCCTACCGACGATAGCCACTTTTCAGAACTATTCATGCCTCTAGATTTGATGTCTCCAGTTCTCAATGGAAATTATGTTTCAAAATCTTTTTGGGCAGTTTTCGAGGATAATGGAAACACTCTCGGGGCCGGGGCAAGACTAGGCTATCTATCGAGCATTCTACCTCGCAGACCTGTAGAAATCATAACAATTATCACAAATCCTTAATATGGCATTTTCAAAACCAGTCGGTGGATCTAGCGGAGGCAATTTTCAACCATTAGATGCTGAACTCACTGCCCTGTCCTCTTTAACCTCATCCGCAAATACACTTCCATATTTTACTGGAAGTGGAACGGCTGATTTGGCTACTTTGACGGCTGCGGGAAGATCATTCCTTGATGATGCAGATTCAGAGACTCAAAGATTAACTATTGGATTAAAGACATTTTATCCCAATGGAACAGATCGCGCCGCTATTCAAGATGCTTTGGATGCTGCCGAAGCTGCTGGAGGAGGAATTGTCCAGCTTGATTATGGCACTTATTCAATTACAACAGTAAATAGTCCCGCGAGCGGAGACAAGGGAAGTGGAGCTTACGGCTTAGAGATTCCATCTAATGTAATCCTGCAAGGGATGGGAGATGGAACTATTTTAAGTATAGTCGCGGGCGGGGTATTTGGAGTTGGCTGTGGTATTTCTCCTAAAGGAATGAGAACTGCGACATCTAACTTCGGGGCCTCTTCGAATGTTGTTTTAAGGGATTTTAAAATAGTAGCTTCTACTCAAGATGACTCTTCCGGAAATCTGCTAAATCTCGTTCATGCTTCTTACTGGTATATTTATAGACTAAATATTGCTGGATCTATCCACCACGGTATTGAGCTTGACCAAAGTAAATATATCCTTGTTAAGGATTGCCGATTCACTGGATCTTATTCTAGCGCAACAAGCGGATCATGGATTCAGTTTGACTATGGATCGGCTGGTCCTTGTAATAGGCCCGCGAGTATTACCACTCGCTCTGTCGAAGACATCTTGATTGAAAATTGTATCTTTTATGAAAGAACTGGGGATACAAGTAATCGTGAAATTGATATGACCCACAATGCTTCTGAGCTTGTCTTGGAACGTATCACTTTTAGAAATAACCATTTTACTTTTAGAAATCAAGCGGCTCTCTCTTGTATTTACTTCGATCAAAGCGGAGGAGCAGTAGCGTCGAAAATCAGAGACATTCTTTTTGAAGGAAATACTTTTGTTACTCAGCATCCGACCTCACAAGTTTTTTCTCTTGTTGACAACACGGGTCGTCAAATAGACGGAATCACCATTAAGAACAATGTTTTTAAAGGAACTTCCGCCGCTCTAATCTGGATGTTTGGAACAAGCACAGCCACTACCACATACGCAACAACTTATCGTAGAGGGTTAGAGATTCTTGATAATACTATCTATTTTGATAAAACTGGATTAGGAGCCAGCACAGATTATAACCTTTTTGCTCTTCACCAGTGGGCATCTCTGAAAATCAAGAACAATAAGATTATTGCAACTGGAGATTTTGGAGGAGGCGTTTCCGGAACATCTTACTGTTCGGTAATGAGGCTAGGCAATAATATAGATTTGACTGTCGAGGATAATGAAATTATCTGGGGCGGAAACAATGTATCTGTCGGAAGAACTTGTATCTATATAAGCCAGGAAAACTGCGACCAAGCTGGAACAACAGTTAGAACTTCGGTCAACAATAACGTTTTAAGAAGTGAAATAGCTAACTGGAGCTATGGAGTATTACTGCAATGTGGAACTACCGTTCCTTCTAACAGGATATTCTCTTTCAAAAATAATCATTCTAATGGCGCGGGCTCTGCACAAGATCAAATTCTTTATACTGGTCCAACTGGCGCGGGCGCGGCATCAGAAGCGGGATTAGCTTTAGCGGTTAGAAGCGTAAGTTCAAATGCGACACTGACACAACAAGATGGAATTCTAATGTGTGATACTACATCTGGAAATATCACGATTACGGCTTTACACGCTCAGTATCGTCAAACTTTCCAGTTGATTAAAACTAGCGCGGCAAATTCTTTAACTTTTGGATCTACAACAGTTACGGCTTTAGGGGCAACAATTCTAGTTTACAGCAATGGAACAACTAACTATAGCACAGCTACTCATGGCGGCGGGACTTTAGCTATCGCAGATGGCGGAACGGCAGCGACTACAGCAAGTGCGGCGAGAACAAATCTTGGTCTGGTTATCGGAACAGATGTTTTATCTCCTACTGGAGTTGGTTCTGGAATTACAGCTATTAATGCTAGTAATATCAGCGCGGGCACTCTTTCAAATAGTCGCTTGAATGCTGGAATTCTTAAGAAAACTTTGACTATTGATATCAATGGTAACGGATCGGCAATCACTACTGGACAAAAAGGTGGAGTCGTAACAATTCCTCATTCTGCCACTATCGACGCTTGGAGTATAAGTGCCGCAGGAACTAACCCTACATGCACATTCGATGTATGGAAACTTGCATCAAGCTCCGCTCTTCCTACAGTAGCAGATAGTATAATTGCGACAGGTATAGGAGGAGTTAAACCAGCACTATCAAGTGGAAATAGCACTAGATATACCAGCACTTTAAGCAATTGGACAACAGCTATTAATGCTGGAGATAGAGTAGCGGTAAATTTAGATGCTGTTAATGCCGCCGCAGAAAAAATAACATTTACTTTGGAGTATAGTCTGTAATTATGGCAGTTTATCAGACGTGTCAATGGGAAGTAAGAACAACTGGCGGCTCTACTAATGGTGGAGGTTATGTTCCAGGTGGTGGTGGCGTGGATTACAGTCAACAACCAACTGCTCAATATACGCTTACCGGGCTAACTGCAAATGCAGCAGATACGGTTATAAATACTGCATCTGCGGCTTCCGATATGGTCGGAAACATAATATGTATTCACGCTGGAACAAATTTTATATTGGGTTTTTATGAAATAATTTCTGTATCAGTAGGCGTTAGTATTACCGTCGATAGGGCTTGCACAGGGGCCAGTGCTGGAAGTTCTGGTCAAGGTAAGATAGGTGGAGCATTTAAAACAGGGACAAATTTAGACGATGAATTTTTTGAAGCTATTACTGGCGGAAATATTGTTTGGTTTCAATCTGGAACTCATACTCTAGGGGAGGCAGTGTCGGTAGCTTCATCTGGATCGACTTCTACTTTACCAAGTGAGATTATTGGATACAATGCTACTAGAGGGGATAATCCATTAGGGTCTGATAGGCCAGTAATGGATACTACAACTTATGGATTAACTTTTGGGGCTTATCAGAATCTTTCTCATCTATCATTTAAAACTACAGTTATTGGCGGAATAACTGTCGGAGCCGGTAGCCGAGTAAGATTTTGCAAATTTGTAAATAATAGTCCGACTGTTGGTAGGGCGGCATTAACATCGGCAACAGATGGTATTATCTATGCGTGTGAGGCCGTTTCTATAGCGGGAACAGCTTTCAATATGAATGGACATACATCTAAAATTATTGGATGTTATGCTCACGATTCAATGCTTGGCTATTCATGTTCAAATAGCAGAATTGGATTATTCGATTGCATCGCTCAAGGGTGTAGAACTACTGGAGTTAAAGTCTCTTCGTCTTCCACATCTTACCTAATAAAATCTTTTACAATTTTTGGATTTAATACTCCAGTTACAGGAAGTTCGGGGATTTTAATAGATGCTGCTGTCGTAAACACAACTCCAGCAAATTGTATACTATGCGGAGTAGATGTAGGAATAAAGGGGAATACAAGTCAATACTTTAGCAATCATGGATTTTGCAATGCATTTTACAATAATAATACGAATGCTACATTCTATACTTTAGACTCTACAGATATAACAGGAGTTGATCCTGGATTCGCAGACACTACTGAAATAAATGGGACAACAGCAACTACGATTCCTTTAGTTTTAACAGATTCGTCTGCCGATTTCTCTACTGTTACTGATAATGAGGATTACTTACATATCATATCTGGAACGAGTGCAGCTACTGGAATTTATCCAATTGTATCTCATACGTCAACCACACTCACAGTTTTAAGTGGTCTATCTATGGGAAATAGTTCGGCTGGAGATGTGGTGTATATAATAGTTAAGGGAAGAAACTTATCAATAGGAACGGGATTAAAAGCGGCTGGTTTTCCATCTCTATATGGAGCAAGCACTTCTAATTATCTTGATATTGGAGCAGTCCAAAGACAGGAGCCTACTTCTGGGCCAGGTGGAGAATATTCAATCATTTCACTTTCTTAATTTATGGCAATTGCTCCAACATGTGTATGGGAAGTTAGAACAACGGGTTCTAATACGAATGGTGGTGGTTATGTCCCTGGGGGTGGAGGGCTCGATTATAGCCAACAACCTACTGCTCAATATACTTTAACAGGAGTCACGGGAGTAGCTTTATCTGATACAGTTGCTTCTGCTTCTGCATCAAGCGATATGGTAGGAAATATAGCCTACTTTGTTTCTGGAACTAATTTCATTATGGGTTTTTATGAAATAATTTCCGTAGTTGCGGGTGTTAGTATTAGATTTGATCGTGCAGTTGTAGGAGCAAGTAATGGGACCAGTGGAGTCATAAATATTGGCGGAAGTTTCAAAATAGGAGGAACTCAAGACGATAACTTTTTCGAGGCTATCACTGGAGGGAATATAGTTTGGATAAAATCAGGGACATATACTCCAGGTATGAATGTATCTGTATCATCTGCTGCTTCTACATCTACTAATCCATCTTTTATAATTGGTTATGATGTAACAAGAGGAGATAATCCAACTGGATCGGGTAGACCATTGATAATGGCTACTGCTATGTCGTTTGGTCAGTATCAAAATTTATATTATTTGTCAATACAGGGAACTGTATCAGGAATATGTTCATTATCAACAGGGGGCAAAATAAAGTGCTGTAAAGTTTATAACTCAAGCTCTACACCTAACAGGACAGCCTTAACATTAGGAACTGATGGAATGGCTATTGGTTGCGAGGTTATATGCGTGAATGGAACAGCTATTTCTTTAAACTCTACGTCTAAAGCTATCGGATGCTACTGTCATGATTCTAATGTAGGATTCGCGATTGCTTCTACTCGCGTGAATGTATCTGAGTGTATAACTCATGCCACTAGGACTGCTGGGATCAATAATACGACATTCTCAACCTCCAATGTTTTCAAAAATATAACAATGCATGGATTTGCCACTCCTAGAGCAAATACCTACGGATTATTAATTGGCGCGACTCCAGTTAATGTTCATACTATGTCATGTATTATTACTGGACAAGCTGTTGGCATTTCTGGAACAACATCTCAAAAATATTCAAATGCTGGATGTTTTAACATATTCTACAATAATACGGCAAATGCCGCATTATATACTCTTGATGTGTCTGATCAAACGGGGCTAGACCCGGCCTATGGTGATGTTTCAGAGATTTCAGGTTCTACAGCAACATCTGCGGGAAGTGTTTTAACGGATTCGTCGGCTGATTTTACTTCAGTAGTAGATGGAGAAGACTTCTTGCATATTTTTTCTGGGACTGGAGTCACAGTAGGTGTTTACCCGATTTTATCACATACGGCTACTACGATTACTTCTTTAGGAGCTAATCCTCTAGGGACCAGTTCTGCTGGCAACATTGTTTATACAATAACGCATGGTAGAAATTTCGCAATCTCGTCTGCCTTAAAGGCAGAAGGATTTCCAAGCTTATTCTACGGAAGTAATACTACTTCATATATTGATCCAGGCGCAGTTCAGAGGCAAGAGCCGACTGGAGGCGGAGGTTCTGGAGAGACTTCAACTATTTCACTATTATAAATTATGCCACTAATTAGACTACAAAAAGACCAGGTGGGCGAAGCTTTAACTTTCGTCAATGATACCGCAGATAAAATCGCTGAATTTCTTGGGGATTCGTTGACTAGAGTAATGGACAAAGTTAGTCCAATCAATGCTTTATTTTTCTACGACCCTAGAGTTTCCACGAATGGTGCCTTACTTTTGCAAAAGCTTGGAGCCCACATTCAATTTTTAGCGACTCATTATCCAGAGAAAATGAATGCAACATTAGCTAGAGCAGGATTGCATTTGAACGCTCATGCTGATGGAACTGTAACTTACGATCCGCCTCCAGTAATTACTAGCTCTTTAGTCCCAGTTGCAATAGAAATAAACTCTCCATTCTCATATACCATCACTGCCACTAACAGTCCGGCCTCTTTTACAGCAACTAATTTGCCAGATGGGGTTTCTTTAGGCCAGGATGGAGTCATATCTGGAAGTCCTACGGTTACTGGAATTTTCAATATTCAGATTTCTGCTACGAATGCTTTTGGAGAGGGGAAAGCTTCCTTTAATCTTGTAGTGGCAGATCCTAATTCGGCCTCAGGCCCTCCTACAGAGTGAAATTTCTGATCTTTCTCTGCTTAACCACTTTATGCCTTGCTGACATTTCCCTGAAATGGACGCATGATGATCCTGATTGTAAATTTATTGTTGAACAAAAACTCAATAATTCAAACTGGACCAGAGTCAGAGAAACTAAAGATAAAGAGATAAAAATTAAAACAAGAGGAAATGGGGACTACTCTTTTCGAGTCATCGCCACGCGAAATGGGGTAGAAGCCAGTCCATCAGAAGAAATTAGTATAAGGATAAAAGAAAAAACTCCCGAAAAGAAAAAATAAGGGTATATCTACAAGATGAAGAAACAATTTAAATACAGTGCTACTTTCGACGTTCTCGCGTCGGTCAAAAAGCAAAGCATGAAGAATTTCACAGCGAAAGCTTCGATTGATGAATTAGAAGATCTAAGGACTCTTCTTCCATCCAATGAAGAAATGAAGATGCACGACGATCTTCTCTTTTGCTCTTTCAATTTGGCGGTGGCTGGACTAATAAACGCAAATAATCACGGAATCTTACCCGAAACAGCTTTACAGTTGCTTCCATACTGGCAGCACCGTCCATTAAATGTCGAACACAATAGGCGCTATAATGTTGGCGTCATTACAAATGCGGGATTTTCATCCTTCCCAGACAATAAGATGATGACGACCGAACAAGTTTCGGCGGCGACTTCTCCTTTCAATATCGCAATCGCGGGAGTTGTTTGGAAAATCGCAGATCCTTATTTCGCGGATTTCCTTGAATGCACCAATGATGAAGAGGATGAATGGTGTTATAAGAAGATGGCGACTTCCTGGGAAGTTGGATTCTCTGATTATATTATCGCCAGAGGTTCTAAGAATCTATTCACAGCCGAGATCATCAGAGATGCTGATGAGATCGCAAGACTCACTCCTTTCTTAACTCAATTCGGCGGAACTGGATTTGACAATACAAACACAGAAGTCTATCTCGTTATCTCTGGAGAAGCCCGCGCTCTTGCCGGTGGATTTACTGAAAATCCCGCTGCCGCAGTCTCCGGAGTTTATGTTCCAGACCTTGAAGAAGAAGAGGAAGATGAAGAAGAGGAGCCTGAAGCTGAAGAGCCTGAAATGAAGCCAGACCCGGAATTGGAAATGGATGATAAGAAAAAGTCAACATGTTCCGAAATTTTGGCAAATAATATTTCCCAGAAACCAAAATTAACTGTAAAGAAAATTAACTCTATGAAATTCAAAGATATAAACGATTTTTGTGATAAGTATTCCGAAGCTACTGCAAAACAGGAAGTCTTCGCTACTTCTGACATTCGCGAGTTTTTCGAAAAATCTCTTGTAAAAGAAGTCGAAAACTGGCAGTCCGAAGTTTCTAAACACGAAACTAAAGTCCTCGAAGCCGAGGCCCGCGTTGACGAACTCCAATCTACTATTAATGCAGAAAAGGAAAAGTCAAAAGAACAAGCAGACGCCCTAGCCGCTCTCAAATCAGAACTTGATGCTCTAAAAGAGAAAGTCGAAACTGAAAAAATTGAAAGCGTTCTAGCTTCTAGAATTTCCGAACTCGCTTCCAAATATACTCTTAACGAAAAAGCTCTTAAGCTTATCAGCGATAGTATTAAAGGAAAATCTGATGAAGAACTTACAGCATGGCTGGCTGATCAGGGAGAAGTTATTCTCGCTGGCAAAGAAAAAGTCGCCGAAACTCCAGAGGAAGGTCTAAAAGAAGTTAAAGCTTCCAAAGATTTTATCCCAAATGCTGGATCTGAATCTCAAAAACAAACCGAAGACAAGTCCGAGCCTTCTGTTACTCGTAAAGGACAAATCTTTTCAATCTCTCTATAATTAAATTATGAATATATCTGGTCTAAAGCCATTCAGAGCATACAGCGAAACTGATGTTATCAACATGTTCGCCACGACTGGGGTTCTATCTAAGGGCACACTCGTTGCCGTTAGTGCTGCCACAGGTAATACTAACGTCCTCCAAAATACTGGGGCATCCGTTACACCATATCAAACCACAACAACTGCGTTTGGTCTTCCCCCTTCTTATGCTTATCATAAGCGTGGTGACGTAACATGGACAGTTAAAGCTGCGGCCCCTACAGATGTCTGTATCGGAATGCTTCTATACGACGTTCAAAGCACAAATCGTTTCGGTCAAGATTATCGTTATCAGCCAACATATGAGCGTCATGAACAACAAATTTCTCTTCTTGGAGAAGCTACCCCAATCGTAAGACGCGGGCTTTTCATGACAGATAATATCGCTGGAACTGCGGCTCTAAACTCAGGATTTACCGCTTCTGGTGGACAGCTTGTTCCTCAGGTTTATAGCAAAACAACCTCTCTAGGTGTTTTCCTATCCTCAGAAGATGGCGACGGTCATGCTCTCATCGCACTAAACTGCGTATAATAAGAAAGGATTAAATAACTAATGAAATTAAAATTTAATAAAGAAAATGAAGCCAAGGCTCTTGAAATCTTCAAAGCTATTGACTCAAAAGACAAGACAAAAAGCTGGGAAGCCCAAAGTGCTCTAGCTGCTGTCGTAGGACCAGTTATTGATCAAGTTCTTGCTCAAGTTGCTACTTCGAATGCGATCTATGAAACCATTCGTTACGATCTTTCCATGGGCGCTCCCTCTATCCCTATTGATACATACTTCGGCAACACCGAAGGTGGTCTAACGGTCTGGAGTCAGAATATGCCTGGTGGAACAGCAAGTAATCTAGTTTCTGGAGCAGATGAATATCGTTTTACGACTCACTCTATCTTCAGTGCTATCCACTTCCTAAAGAAATATATTTCCGAGTCTCGCTTGGACGTTCTTTCTAAAGGTATGGAAAGACTTGCTCAGGAAGTTCTCGTAAAACAAGAATATCAAGCTTGGCACGTTCTTCTATCCGCCGTAGCGGGTGCAACAACAAATGGAGTTACTCACGGGATTAGCGCCACAACTGCCGGGACATTCCAACTAGATGACCTAAATCGTCTAGCTACCAAAATCAAGAGACTTCGTAAATCTTGGGTTGGTGGAACTCCTCTAGCTACTCCTGGAAGAGGTCTAACAGATCTTTTCGTAAGCCCAGAAATCATCGAAGACATTCGTGCGATGGCTTATAACCCAGTAAATACTCGTAATGGAGCTACTACTTCAAGTGGTGCTACTTCTCTAGCTCTCCCAGATGCTCAGCGTCTAGAAGCTTGGAATAGCGGTGGTGCGGCTAACTTCCTTGGTGTTCGCATTCACGAACTCCTAGAATTCGGAGTTGGACAAGCTTATAACGCTCTATTCGACGCTCTTTACAGTGGTTCTCCTTCCTTCGCTAATACTACTCAGGAAATCGTCCTTGGCGCTGACCTAAGCATGACCTCTGCGGTTAAGGTTGAAGGAACAGATCGCGATTCTACTAACGTATTTCGCACTGAACCAGACGATCAATTCATTGGTCGTAGCAAGAAAGTTGGATGGTATGGGGAAGCCGAAATGGGCTTCATGGTTGCAGACGTTAAGAACTTCACTTTCGTCGTAGTATAATCTAACTGAAAATCGTTAAAGAAGGCGAGGAGAGATCCTCGCCTTTTTTATTTCCCATTTAACAATTAAGTGTGTAAGCCGCATTACTTAACCTGCATAAAAATATGGTAGTAAATGGACAAAAAGACAACGCTCAAAGCCTCACGGCTAAAATTGACATTCATAAATTTAGACAATTCAAAGCAAGCTCTGTAGAAGAATACGAGCAAAAACTTCAAAGAATGTCAACTTATGATCTAGCAGAAGAAGCTACTCGATGGGGATATAGACCCAGCACAGAAAGAGTTAGAATTATCCGCAACCTATTGGGTGAATTCAAAAAAGCAAAAGCTTCTTACGATATCCTAAATGGTAATCTAGTTCCGCCTCCTCCAATCTCCGAAGATAAGCAGAAGATTATTAGAGAAATGTCAGCCTTCTTACGTTAATGACACCATCTGAAATAAGCGGCTGGGCCGGTCGAATTTTAGAAAGTCTTGATGAAACAGTTCTAACAACTGGAAGGGTAGTCTCATGGCTACAGAATAATCTCTATCAAATTAACCTTGCTCTTGGCACAGCATTCTATACTCAAGCTGGATATATAGAACCATCTATGTATCCAACTGAAAGTGGTATTTATGAGCAGATGTATATCTGTGACTATTATACCAAGAAAGCAAACGCCGCGCTCGGAGCTAATTCTTACGATTGGACAGAGATAGCGGGAGACAAACAGGGAACTATTCGTCGCGTTTCTAAAAATGAAGTTGCGAAAACTTATAGGACTCAATCAACAGATTGTAAGACTTCTCTAAAGGAGCTTATCCTGTGGTTTCAAGAACAAGATATTACTCTTGCTTCCCAGATCCTTTACAATGATCGCGGCGAAGTATCTAATGATGGTCTAATCCCTCTCTGTTATCCCCCAGCAGACTATTACTGCACTTCTACTGTCTGGATATGAATCTAATCTCTAACGAATTGAGAGCTTCGATGGAAGCCGCCATGACAGATGTTTTTGATACTTTCTCTAGAGATACTCCTATAACCTTCTATAAGACTGCCGCAGAATCTGTGGTAGTTTTCGATCCAAATTATAATGCGGATTTTATGGAAATTTCAGAAATGTCTTCTGTAGTTAAAACATCTCAAAGTCAATCGTTCTCATGTAGAATTTGGTATCTTGATAGACAGGATTTCGAAACATCTATTTCTGGTGGCGATGACCCGGGGATTCGTGGAAAGTTCTACTATAATCGTATTAGACTTCAAATGAAACCAGATGCTTTCGACTACCTTAAGAAAACTGAAAAGTTTGTCTTTGGGGATGAGGAGTATATCATAGAAGACGGCTGGCAAAAAATTGGAATACTTGGATCTTTCCAGTTTTATGAAATTGTAATTAAGAGAGTAAACTAATGGGCTTTTCGACAGATCTCTTTAGAAAACAGTTAAAAGCTGCGGGTGCAGCTTTAGCCCTGCCAAAGTTTAAGCAAGATTCTTATGCTAAGCTTGAGAAGGTAAAACTGTTCATAAAAGAGTCTATCGAGAATCACACTGTCTCTCAAGAGTTAAAAAATCACACTTCTCCATCTAAATACTTGAAAAATTCAGATGGAACCCTTTTTGGATTTCTTGGATTCGAAGCTGGAAGCGATCCCGTTCAAGATCTTCTTGAATATTTCGACCGAGAAATCATTCTACAATCCGCCCCCACAAGAGGGAGATTTGTAGCCTCTAATATTATCAGAATTCCAAATTATGATGATATGTCAACAGTAGGATACCTTATGCTTCCATGGACATCTGGCGCAAGTTGGCCAGAAATGCTTGAAAATGGAGTAGCTGGCCTTTCCAGTTTTCTTTCTTTTCCAACTGATTCAGGATATACTCCAGAAAACTCAGTTAGCCAAGAAGGTTTGCAGGCGAAGACAGAAGAGGGTGTAAGTATTCAGGTAAGAAGAAATGAGATGAGGCCAGTAAAATTCCTATCTCCAATCTTAGAAAAAGCCTCAAAATTATGAACCAATCTCTAGGACACCTTGTTCTATCTAGCGTAAAAGAGTATTTTAACTATCGACTACTCAAAGATTATGCCGCGTTTTCTAACAAAACCGTTAATCTTTATGAATATACGGATGATAGATTTCCGACAAAATCAATATATGGATCTCCATATGCTCAGTGGGCTTATCATGCGGAAGTTCCCGGCGTTTCTGTTCCATCAGGAATTTCGGCAGGGAGTTTTATAGGCAGGGGCACGAATGGTTTGGCTTTGGATTTTAAGAATGGTCGAGCTATTCTAAATTCTGGTAATTCTGGGCTAACTCCTACTGCCTCCGTATCCGTTCAGGAGATTAATACTTATGTAACAACAAGGCCAGATTCTCGAATTATAGGAGAATCTAACTACTTATCTCTTCCAAACTATACAAGTGCTACAGGATATGTCGAGCCGAATTCTCAAATATTGTCAGCATTATTCTTTAGAATGCATGAAACAGAGAATAAGGATCTAGCGTTTGGAGGAAATGACTGGACATCCTACAAAATTCGCATTGTCGGATTGATGAAAAATTCATTCCACCTAACAGCAATTGCGGATTTAGTTAGGGATTCCAGGAGCCGAATGGTCCCAATTATGACGGGAACCCCTCTAAATGAATACAATGATTTGCGCAGCGATTGGAATTATAGTAATTATTTAGCCAATCCAACCGAATATGGCTTTATAGATCGCTCTTCTTTCTCATTTTTGGAGCCAGATCTGTTTACAGAGAAAAATCCCAAATTGGAACTTGGCGTCGCGACTCTAGATTTTAGAATTGCCCGATTCCCAAGACAAGAATTTCCCTAATAATTAATTAGGGTGTAAAGCAAAATAACTTATAAAATTTTATGGCAAGAACAAAAGTATCTTCACAGAATTACGCTCTCGTAGTAGGGCCATCTCCAGCGTCTGGAATCCATACAGGAACTCCTTCGCCACTTAAGAATCTTTGGGCAGTAACAGCTTGCGACTGGAGCTGGTCTAATCCAAAGCAAGACGTATTGCACTACGGTTATGCCGCTGCTAGAGAACGTGTATCTCTTGAGCCGCCCGAAGTAACACTTACATTTGACTATTACATCACTTCCGCATATAATGAAAGCGTTCTTGGTCTAAATGTCTATGACAATGGTGCAACTTCCGCGATCAAATACCTTCTAGACAAAACAAAAGATGAAAAGAACTATTTCCTATTTGTCGCCCCAGAAGGAGCCGATGCTTTCGGTCTGAATGGAGCAAGTAGCAATATTGGAGTTATCGGTATTGGAAATGGATTCTTAAGCTCTTACTCTATTGACGTTGCTGTAGGAGATTTTCCTAAAGCTTCTGTCCAAGTTCAAGGTCTGAACTTTAAGACTTATACTGGTGGTGTTCTACAACCAATCCCAGCTGTAAATCCTACAACAGGACTAGAAATTACAGGCGTTAATTTTACAATTCCGACAATTACGGATTACAAGACTTCTAGCGGACTACAAAACGTTCTTAAACCAGGGGATATTACAGTTTCCCTGCAAAATGGTGGTGGTCTTTTCTACGAATATACTAACGCGGCTGTTCAAAGTGCGTCTATGAGCTTCGACTTGAATAGAGCTTCTATCTCCCAGCTTGGATCTAAATTTGCTACATCGAAGGAAATTACATTCCCAATTAATGTAAACTTCGAAGCTACAATGCTTGCTAAAGATCTAAAGACCGGAAGCTTAGCGGACTTCCTATGTAACACTGGAACATACACAGTTGGTGTTAGCTTTAGAACTTCAAGCTGCACAGGAAGTGGTGCCGAAACTTTCGGATACACTCTAAGAAATGTTAGCCTTGAAGGACAAAGCGCCTCTACTCCTCTTGGAAGTGAGCCAGGAACAATCACAACCACATGGGTTGGACAAATCGGGGGAACTGGAGATCTAAGTAATGGTCTATTCATGAGCGGTGCCTCTTACGTATAAAATAGTATAAGTTAAACCAACGAAAGCGGAGAAGAAATTCTCCGCTTTTTTTGTTTTTAGTGTATAGTAGTTTAAGGATTAAGGATGAAAAGTGAAGAACTATTCCGCCAGACAAGGCGAATTGTTTCTATGTGGAATTTTGCTTTAGAGCAGATTCAAGACATAAAAACAGAACATGACAACAGCATAGAAAAACTTCTAGAGAGCTTATCGGATATGGAGGCTTTTCTGGAAGAGCGCGGCATTTCTGTAGAACTGTGCCACCTTGTAAACCATGCGACTTTTTTAGATGAAAATAGAATGAAATTTTATCGAAAAAAAATACTAGATCATGGAAATAACTTAAAAAGAGAATTAGAAACTGAATGAAAACACTATATACGTTTAAAGCGAATAAAAAGGAAAAGGTCGAGGAACAAGTAACGAATGAAGACGGAAGCATCACTATCAAGAAAGTTGATAAGTTTACTCCTGTAGAAGTCTATCTAAAACAACCATCTCGCAGAGATCGCGAAGATCTTGCGGTTGTTTACAATTCTGAATATGGAAAAGCTCTAAGTAAAGGAATTCAATCCTTCGATAGTCTTCGTAAAGCCGTTTTGGATAATGGCGGAATGTTCGCCAAACAAGATCTTGAAAGGGCCGACGATCTTATCAGACTTATTCAGCACAAATCGAATGAGGTCCAACTGTATGTCACAGAAGGTAAACCTATTGATGATCTTGAAAAAGAAATCCAGGATCTAACAAATGAATATTCTGAATATGAGAAGCCAAAAACTGCTTTGTATGCGAAGTCCGCTGAATATGAAGCTAAGAAAAATACGATTGTTTGGGCTGTCTTAAATTTCACATTTACGAAAAATCAAGACTATGAATACGTATTCCCGGGCGCGACCTACGAATCTCGTTTGAACCACTATTACGATTGCTGCGATAATGATAGTGATTTCGAGAAAGAAGCTTTTGATAAATCTTACGTCTGCTTCCATCACCACATTGAAGGAAATGAAGTCTCTAAGGAGTATTTCGATGCTCTTCTAGATGACTCGGTAGAATAATGAAGCCAGAGCTTCTTTACTCAGAAATTTGCCAAGGGTATTCTGAAATCGAATGGAATGGGAGGTGCTTTATAAAGCATCTCACTCCAGTCGAGCAGAATTCTTTACAGAAATACTATGATGAGGCGTATCAAAGGGCGCTTTCTCTTGGGGCAAAAACTGAAAAAGAAGTTACTCACGATCTAATTCGTGATGGTAAGTGGAGCGCGGCTCAAGAGATCGCGATAGAAAACCACGAAAAAGATATCGAGAGGTTGGAGCTATCGAAATCGAAAATAAAAAGCTTGCAGCAAATTGATTCGATTTATGATTTACTCCAGTATTCCAGGGGAAAGAGAATCGAGCTTCTGACGGAGAAGTCTAATCTAATCTCTTCTACGGCAGAAATCTATGCCGACAAGGAGCTTAGGAGTCGCCAGATGATCGTTTCATGCTTTCGAGATGTAGAATTTAAGTCTCGAATTTTTGAGGATTCCTCTTTTGATTACATCAATGAAATATCATTCGCGACTCTCTCAAACTCTTTCTTTTCGAAGATATACGATATAAATGCAGACTCTCTAAAAGAACTTTGTGTCTCAAAATTCTTTTACAATCTATTTTCTCTAGCAGAAAAATCATTTGACTTTTTCCAGATTCCAGTTTTTAAATTAACTGGATTTCAGGTGAATTTATTAAAATATGCTGAGACGTTTTCAAAAATAGCTACAGAAATCTCTGATTTTAAAGGTTATGATGAAAATGCTGATAAAATGTTAATGTATTGGTATTACGTTAAGAATGGTGGAGAGGAAGAAGATTCTAAGAAAGAACAGAATGTTTCTAAATTTAGATCTCAGATTAGGAACGGGGTTCCCGATGCCTAACCAAAAGTGTAAAGACATATAAGGAATATGGCTGATAATAACGTAAGAACAAACTTGGAGATTAATGTAGCTCCAGCAGAAGCAACGATGCGTAAATGGAGAAAGACGCAGGAGAGTAATCCTATGTCTGTATCTCTCGGAAAATTCAATACGGATTTTACGAAGTTTGAGCAAAGTCTTGATGCGGCGACTGCCCGTGTTGTTGCGTTTACGGCTACTACAAGTCTCATCTATGGAGTGGGAAATGCATTCCAAAGATTAGTATCTGACGCCATTAAGATTGAGTCTGTAATGGTAAGAATTCAGTCTGTTTTTGGGACAACTAATAAACAAACAGAAGAGTTTCAAAAAAATATCTTCGATCTTGCTAACGCGACAGGGGTAACTTTCTATGAAGCTGCGGACGCTGCGGAAGAATTCTCCAGGCAGGGTTTGACTCTTAAGAAAACTCTTGAAGCTACTAGCGCGGCCCTTGTTATTACAAAACTTTCCGGGACATCCACGAAAGCGGCTATCGAAGGTCTTACAGCTATTCTTTCGACCTTCAATGATGAAGTGTTGGACTACTCTAAAGTAGCAGATAAGCTATCTGCCCTTGATGCTGCCTTTGCAACTTCTGCGGGCGGATTAACAGAAGGCTTAAAGCGTGTTGCGGGGGTTGCTGCCGAAGCAGGGCTTTCTTTTGACCAAACTGCGGCGGCTCTTACCTCTCTAAAACAGGTAACTGGACGAAGCGAAGCGGTTCTTGGAAACTCCCTTAAATCTATCTTTACCACTCTTCAAACAGACAAGATCCAGAAGGAACTTGGTTCACTTGGGGTAGAAACAAAAGATGCGTCTGGAGAATTCCGTAATCTGACAGAAGTTCTATCCGATCTATCGAAAGTCTATAGCACATTGGATGATGCTCAACGCTCTCTGATTGCCCAGAAAATTGGTAAAACCTATCAAGCGAATGCTTTCCAAGGTATTCTAAAGACTTTCGAAACTGGAGATTACGAAAAGGCTCTCAAAACTTCCCAGAATGCTGGTGGAGATGCCGCTTCTCGTATTGATCAAATCAATAAGACTACAGAGTCTGCTTTAATAAGATTCTCCAATAATATCACCAAACTTGGTGGCAATCTTGGTGATCAGCTAGGAAAACCAATCCTTGAAAAGGTTGTTGGGTATTTCAATACGATTATCGAAAAAGGCAACGAAATATTTGGTGGGAAAGATAACAAATTAGGAAATGCTTTAATTAGCGGACTTTCTGCTGCTCTATCTGGACCTGGAGTAGTTCTTCTTGGATTTGGTTTAACTAAGCTTCTTGCGCGAATTGTTAAGGAGAGCGGACAAGCCCTTCAAGCCGTAGCAGGACTATCTGGTAAAAAGGAAAGTATCGCTCAAATTGATAGATATATTTCTGAAAAAGTTCTACCTAATCTTAATGATCAAGAGTTAAAAAGACTAGAATCATTAACGTCTATAGAGGCAAAGCAGAAAGCTATTCTTGATTTGATGGCGAAGCAGGCTGCTTTGGCGAATGCCCAGGCTACAGCTTTATCTTCCAACGCTCAGAAGTTTGGTATTAATAAACTTGATGTATCAACAGCCAGAAGATACGCTAAAAAGATCCCTAAAACGAATGCCTCTGGATACCTTCCAGAAGAGATAAGCGCACTATCACGCGAAAAGCTCGACATTATGAAGGGCGTTGGCGGGGCGCGTCCAACGGCGAAGCCAATGCTTAAAACTCTGAATATCGGCAATGGCAAACCTGAAAAGGTTGTCGTCAATTCAGACGAAAAGATAATTCCAAATTTTGCTGGAAGTGGCCAACACGCGATTATCAATCGTGAGATGATGGGTTTTGCCTCTGGAAGGCTACCTAATTTTGCAAAAGGTAAAGAGCCAGTTTATCTTTTTGATGCTTATAGAGAAAAGAATGGCCAAGACGATAATGGCCCAGCGGAGCCAAAAAGAGCCAGAAAATTTAACAAGAAAGGTTTTATTTTAGTAGACTATAGTAATATAGAATCTATAATGGAGGAGAATAGAAGAAAAGGCGTAACTCCAAGACTAATAGATCCAACTAATTCTATTCTTACTCAAGGAATTGATATTAAAGGTGCATTTTCTCTTACAGCCCCTCAATCTCCGAATTTCTATAAATATGGAGAAGCTTCAAGGGGCGGACTTCAAGAAAGCATAAAGCTATCTGATATTCCTGGATTTCCTGGTTATGGATCTAATAAAGCAATTAATCAAGTAATAGAATATGGGAGATCTAAATTTGGTTCAGATAATTTCTTCTTGAAATCTGATACTGGAGCCCAAGGATCTGACGTATTTACGCCCGGTAGTCTATATTTTAAAAACCTAAAAGGAGATAGAAGAACCTATTTACCAAGAGGATATAAAACGGGAGAGCATGAGCTTTTCATTCAAAAAGGAATTCCAAACTCTACGAAAAGAGAGTTCAGGGTCCATGCTGCCAAAATAGGAGATAAAGCTCAAACCTTTGGAAAAACCGCGCTAAAATCAACAGAATTCCATGATTATAAGGGATTCGCTACGATGCTTAAAGAGGAAGGCCCCGGTCCAGCGATTGGGACATTTTTAAGCAAAAAAATTGCTGAAAAACAACTTCAAAGAGCTTTAACAAATTTTAAAGATCCTCAAGTTGCTCAATCCATTTCTGGAGCAGATATTTTGGAGACTGGAAATAGAGGACTTCAAAAAGTATTACAGCTTGTAGGAGAATACACTGGTCTAAAGATTGGAAAACCAGGCGGTGGGATCATCGAATATAATTTCTCTCAAACTCCGGGGGAACTTGGTGGAGGAGGGGCCTCTGGCGCATTTTCAAGATTGGATAGTATTCTTGGAGGAGGAAAAGCTTTGGCCAAATCCTCAAAGGCATCGACTAAAGAGTTTGTCAAAAGGGGGAAACTTGTCCAGAAATTATCTGGTCAAGAACAATCTGCTAAATTTAAATCTCTATATGTTGATCTTCTCAAGTATAAAAAGTATGATGAAGCCGGTTACTTGGCTACAGTTAAGAAACTTGGCGGAGTAGGATTTGGAGTCACTGCTGGAAGAGGTAGAGCTAAAAGGTTTATCTCTCCAAAAAGTCTTGCTCAAGGCCACATTCCAATTCAACATGCTTTTAGTAGAGAATACTCTGATATAGCGAGAGGGGTTGGCGGAGCGCCTCCAACTGCGAAACCATATCTGACAAATGTTAATGGTGGTCTTGCTGTAGTTAATACTAGCGAGTCAATTTCAAGATCTTCATCTGGTGATGCTGTAGTTCCAAACTTTTCGGTGGGAACACCTACGGGACCAAGCAGAAAGGAAAGGGTAGATGCTTACTATGCGAGACTGAAAAAAATTGAGGATAACATCCTAAAAAATAAAGGATCTCTTGGCAAACTATCCGAAACTGGCAAAGGTTTCTATAGTAGCGTTAAGGATCGCAGAAAAAATCCAGAAGTAGCTCAAGCTATTTCTGATCGTAAAGATAGAATAGAAAAATCTAGACAGAAATATAATGGGTTTAATATTGGATTCGCTGCGTCTTTTGCTGGTGGAGCCATATCTGAATTTGCGAAAGGTAAAGGGGGAGAGGAAACAACTGCATCTAAGAATATTTCAACAGTAAGTAATGCTATTGGAGTAGGAGCCCTTGCGGCCTCATTCGGAAAAATTCCTGGAGTTTTAGGCGGGGTAATCGCTGCGGTTGGAGCCTTTAATACTCTCGCTGGAGATGATACTACTCCAATTGTTCAGAAATATGCTAAATCTCTTGAAACTCTTACAGAAAAGTATCAGCAACAAGAAGAGGCGATAAATAGTTACACTTCTAATTTTGAATCATTAAGCGATGCTATAGGGACAGGATCTGAA
>OFRB01000004.1_pt1 | contig 69275 bp, 96 predicted proteins | sample 1543021 | NCBI WGS metagenome assembly OFRB01 (sample SAMN07774230, study PRJEB24372) | wastewater metagenome | isolation source: Exp Tend CN 0WW | collected 2016-02
AAAAGAAATCACCGAAATCCCACCTAGTTCTAAGTACAAACTGTGGTGTCCTTTCTGTGATGATTGGTCGTGCAGGGACTCAATGATTGCGCGCAAACGTTTGGGTATGCATGTATCGAACAAGCACTCAGATGAGGTTAGATACCCACATAAAGTTGTCCCACCGAAACTTGTTGAAGTAGAGAGAGATTGACATGAAGATGGAAGACCTAAGTTTGGTGGGGCGCACCCACTTTCGGAAGCGCAACACCGAAAACCAAGGGTGGCAATGGTTTTGGTCGAGCATGACTGCCGACGACACCACTGTCGTGGGTGTCGGTGCAGAGGGGTACGCTAACTTTCGGGGCGCGATCAACGGGTACTTCAGCCAGCAAGGTCTGCCCGACTGGCAGCCAGGCCAAGCGCTCCCCGGCGGATACAGATTGGAGAAAATAGACGAGCATCATTCAGTGATCCTTAAGTTTGCCAAGACCGAAAAATAGAAAAACAAACATAGGAAATAAATAATATGGCAACTCGTCCGAATATCGGCCCTCTGGCCGGTTCAATCAAGCACTGGAACATCATGATCTTTGCTGATCCTGGTGCCGGGAAGACAGTTTTTTCCGGCCAGGATAACAAAGTCTTGTTCATTGCCCCTGAATCTGATGGCCTCATGTCTGCCCAGACAATGGGTTCGTCGGCAGAAAGAATTGTAATCAAAGATTGGGAAACTCTGAAGAACACTTACGAGTGGTTTGATGAGAATCCTGACGAGTGCGACAACTACAACGTTTTCGCTATTGACTCAATCTCTGAAATGCAGTACCTCGCAAAGGATTATGTTCTTCGCGTCACTGAAGATGAGAAGCGTCGCAAAGGTCAAGACCCCACAAAGATGCAGATTCAAGATTACGGCATCATGCATGAGCTTGTGGAGAACATGGTACGCGGCTTTAATGATTTGCCCGTGAATGTTCTGTGGACCGCCACGGCTAAGAAGGTCGCGGATGCAGACGACAATGAGTTTCTCGTTCCCGATTTGCAAGGCAAAAAAGAATACGGCGTTGCACTTAAAATGGCCGCGCTTATGACTTCTTATGGATACATGAGGGTCGAAGTTCATGAGGTCGATGCGCCAACTGAGGAAGACCCGAAGGCGAAAAAGGCCATCAAGCGTCGTGTTATTTACTGGGAGGATTCAGGCACTGTTCGTGGAAAAGATCGAACGAACGCTCTGAAGCCTTTTACTGTTAACATGACTCTTCAGCAAATGCGACTCGCCATCGAAGGCAAGATGATTCGCAATTCTGAGGGAAAAATGGAAAAAGCTGGTACGCAGAAAGTTTCGAGGCCGGTTAAGGCTGCCCCTCCGAAAATTGAAGCGCCCCAGGCTAGCCCACAAGCTACCAATAAGGTAGAGTTGACACCGGAGACAGACAAGGAGGCCGACACTGTACTGACGCTCGACACTGTAGAAGCCTAACTAAACAAACAAAACAAACAATCACCAAAAAACATAGAAAGTAATTAAAATGGCTAAGTTCGACATTGGTATCAACGGCGTGAACACCGACGTGGCACAGGGTCGGGAGGCGTGGGGCGGCGAGCTTCCTCCCACCGGCTCTTACGAGGGTGTCCTGAAGATTCTCTCCACCGGAGTGATCGGTCCAGAGGCGAAAAACGCTGGGGCAGGCAAGCTTTCGGTTGGCGTGGAGCTTCGCAATACGCCTGGCGGGAAGTACGACGGTTATCTCGCTTGGGGAAACCTGAATCTGATTGAGTCCTCTCTCCCGTACATAAATCAGTTTCTCCTAGCGCTGACGGACGGTTCCGACGCACAGTTTAAGGCGATCAAGGATGCCTTTTACGTTGCAAAGCCGACGACTGATGAGCGCAAGAAGCACATCGAAAAGATCGGACGCTGGAACGTTAATTCGCCGGAAGGCGCACTGCCGATTAAGGTTTCGGTTTCTAACAAGCCGTTTCATAATCGAGTCACCAACGTTACTTCTAATCAGGTTCGGATCGAATCGTATTTGATCAGCGAAAACGGTGGTGGCGTTCCGGCTTCGTCCGGTCCTGCCGAAGCTATCGAAGAAGAGGAAACTTTCGTCGAAGACGAAATTGATTTCGATGACGATGATGCAGATTCGCTGCTTGGCTAGTTAGGCTAACCGGTGGGGCGCGCATACCGAGATTACGACAAAAATCACGCGCACTCAAAAAGGAGCAACTTGTTCATATATACAGTCGTTATGGAAGACACCGTAATTCAACGTCGTGAGTACGTTACCTTTGGCGAAAATGAAAGGGACGCAGAGAAACATATTCGCCAAGGATTGTTTATTTCAGAGAGCGAAGCCGCCACAGTAGACACTGTGGCTACCGAAGTTAAATCAACAGAGAAGATTGGGACAGTAAATGAAGGCTGAAGATAGCGACAAAGACTCCAAGCTCAACATCATGAACTTTCAGGGTGTTAAGCCTCAAACCGATGGCGGTGTTGTCACAAAGATTATTCTTTCCAGTGGCACAGTAGTTAGCTGCCTCAAGGGAAGTTTTCATTTCTATATCACCAAGGGTGACAAGCCGATGCCCTATGTACAGTTCGACACTGAAGATATCGGTACTGGCATTATGCGAGTAGAACTTTTCCCCACCCATGTGGCGGGTGTGGCCTATTATGACGAGTCGTGATTCTGAAATAGCGCTTGTCCGAATTGCGGAAGCGCTTGAAGAGATTCACCTAACGCTAGAAAAGATCGAAGCAAATACTGCTCCACCGGAACCCCTTATTAACGAGGAGGTGGAGCAGCTTTTTGCTATTCACTCTTTCTATCACTCACGGCTCATGGACATCATTACAGATGAAAACTCTGACGTTTTCAAAAAAGCGAAAGAACTGCGTATCCTAATTCAAGAGTCAACAAATGCATTGGAAGCACTAGCTGCAAAATGAAGTTTGTAAGTTTTCACACTCACACAACATTCAGTTATGCCGATGGTTTTGGAACGGTGGAGGAACATGTCAATAGGGTCGCTTCTTTGGGCATGTCTGCTCTTGGGATCAGTGAACACGGCAATGTTAATTCTCACGCTGCTCTGGAACGGGAGTCTAAGCGAGTGGGCATTAAACCTATCTTCGGGATGGAGGCGTATTTTGGACCGACTGGTGATAAAGCAACCCGACAAAAAACTCACTTAACAATTTTTGCGCAGAATGAAATTGGATACCATAACCTCAATAAAATTGTCACTCAATCATATATAGATAGTTATCAGTGGCCCACAGTTTCTCCTACCACTTTGAAGAAGTTTAATGAAGGAATTATCGTATTCTCGGGATGCTCGGATTCTCTTATATCATGCACACTGCTGGGTGGAAAATTCCTTGGTCCCAGAAGAGAACCTGGGGATGGAATCCAGGTCGATCACATTGAGAGTGCCGATAGGCGTTTACAATGGTTCTTGGATGTATTTGGCACGGAAAGATTTTTCTTGGAAGTTCAGAGATTTCCTAGCCTTGAGCGTACTTGTGCGATCAATGAGACTTTCGCGCAACTTGGAAAAATGCATAACATATCGCTTGTTGCTACGGCTGACGTACATTATCCCAAGCCAGCAGACAACACTATGCAAGCGCTTATCCATGCAGCTCGCTGGCCTTCTACTAAATCCGATTTCCGTACCGAAACATCTTGGGAATATCAAGCAAACCTAAGCTACCCCGAATCAGACAAGGAAATTATTGATGATCTTGTTGGAACTGGTCTTAGCAGATCAGAAGCGGAATCCGCAGTTATACAGACAGCAATTATCGCGGATCAATGCAGTGTTGAATTGCCAAAATCTAAGCCCCTTCGTTTCAAGGTACCGAAAGGACAAACGGCTAGAGAACAACTCAAAACTGAGGTTATTAGAGGCTGGGGCAAACGGGTCGCTCAAAGGCCATCCCTCGCCGGTAAGAAAAAAGAATATTTCACAAAAGCAGGCCAAGAGTTAAAACTTATCAATGACAAAGATTTCAGCGACTACTTTCTAGCCACTGCTGATCTTGTCCAATACGCAAAAGAAAATGACATCACAGTAGGACCGGGGAGAGGTAGCGCTGCCGGTTCTATTGTGTGTTATCTACTGGGCATCACAGAAATTGATCCGTTGTATCCGGTCTTTTCTCGAATGATCTTTGAACGATTCATTGATCCTAACAGAACTGACATGCCAGATATTGATATTGATTTTGATGACGAACTGCGTTACCGAATTCCTGGGAGAGCAAGGGAAATCTATGGACATGAGAATGTTGCGAATGTGGCAAACCACATCAGCTACAGGGGAAAGAAAGCTCTTCAAGATGTCGCTCGGGCGTATGGGTTACCTCTCAAAACTTTCGATCCCATCGGAAAACGATGCTCTTTACGGGTCGAAACCGATGACAGAGTGGACAATAGTATTGAAGACGTGCTGGCTAGCTATGCGAGTGAGCCTTCAGTCTCGAAACTTGTGGAAAGATTTGGAGATAAAATTCTACAAGCTGCCAGACTTGAAGGTAATCAGCATTCGATGGGAATTCACGCTGGAGGTTTCGTAATTTCCTCTGAGCCGATTCCAGAAGTATGTGCCATCTATGAAAAAGAATCAGGCCAGGGAAACAATCGCCGCAAGGTACAGGTCATTCCTTATGAGAAGAGAGATGCCGAACATCTCGGAATGCTCAAGATGGATTTTCTTGGGTTGACAACAATGGGGATGGTAGGAAAGGTTCGTCAGTGGAAAAACATTGACTTGGATTGGCTCTACGCCCTTTTCTATAATACTGATGCAAAGGTTCACAGAAGAATCCTTCGTCTTTTTCAAGACGACGACGTTACTGGAATTTTTCAGTATGAGGGCGGCACTACCCGCCAGGTTGTGCGCGACGTTCAGCCATCTACCTTCGATGAACTGGCCGCGTGCAACGCTCTGAGCCGTCCTGGGCCACTGTACGGGCACCAGACTAGTGAGTACATCAAGGTTAAGCGTGGAGAAAAAGATTGGAAGCGCATTCATGCTCATGGATTCGATAGACATGTCGAATGGACATACGGCCAAATTGTTTATCAAGAGCAGATCATGTGGATTCTCCGTGACTTGGCAAATTTCAGCACACAACGAGTTCTTAAAGTTCGTAAAATCATTGGAAAGAAACTCGGAGAATTTCAGTTCGCCGAACTGTGGCAAGAATTCAGAGATGGTTGCGTTAGCAACGGAGTTTCAGAAGACGATGCTGCGCGTGTGTGGAGTTCCATCACTACTGCTGCTGGATACGCATTTAATACAAGTCACGCTTATTCATACGCCCTTGTAGCGTGGTGGCAGGCGTATTTCAAAATTCATTTCCCGATAGAATTTTACGCCGCAACTCTAGCCAAAAACGGTGACGGGAAAGATGATATTGCTCGTCGTACCGCCGTTTTGCAAGATGCAACCAATCATAATGTGAAAATTGCCGATTTTGACCCTGATGTCATGGGTGCCCAGTGGCAACCCCACAGGGATGGCAAGACACAATGGATGCTGCTACCTGGCTTCAGGCAGCTACCAGGCGTGGGAGACACGACAGCCACCGACATCGTGTACTGGCGGGAATTCGTCTGGAAGAATCGTGACGATGCGCCTGCGGTGCAATGGTGGAACCTGAAAGATGTTAAAGGAATCGGCGACAAGTCAATCATGAGTATGGTTGAATTTATTACTGAGGAAGACCCTCTTGGAATCTTCAAAACTGAGAAGCAACTCTATATTTTTCGTAGTCAATTATCCAACGGTGACTTTGATTCGTTTGGATTACCTGACGCTGATAAATTCCATCTCAGCAATGAGTTCCCCGATAGAAATGATAGGGCTGCTTTCGTTGGTCTTGCCGCAAACATCGTTTTCACTGACGAGGTTGAGACTATCAGAAGCAAAACAGGTGAGTCGGTTGCCGAAATCAAGGCAAAGATGGATCGCCCAGAAGATACAAAGAAGGCAACGATCTTTGCTTACGACGAGCATGGAGAAGTAGCTTTTAGAATCTCTCGTTGGCGCTACAATGCATTCTCTGAAAAGCTCGCGAGCATAAAAACAGACCATCACATCATTGTTGGTTTTGGGAAAACTTTTGCCGACAGACAGGGCAATCTTCAAATAGAAAATCTATGGATTTTGGAGCCGGAATGACACAACAAAAAATTGAGTTAGCCGAAAAGTTGGCAGAAGCTTTCGCTCGGAGTGCGCGCAAGGAACCCCCGCCAGTGGTCGAAGACCTCAACATGCTGCCACTGCCTACGACTCAGGTTATTGATTTCGACAACTGGATTCAGTGGACGTGGGAAATCAGTTCCGAAATGAAAGTTCTTGTGACGCTTTATCTTTCTGGGTATGAGCAAGCGCACAGGGCAGGGGATTTCGACATTGAACTCATCTTTTCTCGCGAAACAGAAATGATCAGTATGGAACCCGAAGAAGCGAAAACTCTTGGGCAAGCGATTGTTTCTGCTTCCAACTGGCACAACATATGGAAGCAGCACGTCGGAGTTTTCATTGAGCGCAACATCGGAGTTTGGACCGGATCATGAAAGACCTGTGTACTGTGCTGGCGTTCGACCCAGGCGAGACTACCGGCTGGTGTGCCATTGGCGTTGTGCCGCGATGGTTTAGCACATACCACAACTATGGCGAACCGCTAGAGAGCTTCGATCTTTTTGCCTACGGCCAAATCGACTGTGTATCAAAGGATTTGGCTGGCTGGTTCGGGACGGCCCAGAAGCACGCAGGCGTGAACATGGCAGGAGAAAACGCAGGCATTGAAGAGATGATTGAGTTGGCGTGTGTCACCCATTCCGAATCTGTTGTCGTGATTGAGGATTTCATCCCTGACATGAAACGAATGGATCAAGCCCGCCACACACTGTCTCCGGTGAGGATCACTGCCGGGTTCTCTTTTGGCATGAGTCAAAATGTTTCTGGTGGAAGGCTCAGTGACGAAAGAGTTTTCATTCAAAACAGATCGTTGGCGAAGACTACTTGTACCGATGATCGGTTGAAAAGATGGGGAATGTATGACCCCAGGAGCGGTGCCCATGCCAGGGATGCCACGCGACATGCCTACTACTTCTTACGGGACTGCGTTGGGAGCGACCACAAGGCCGCGTTTAAGCGACATCTAGCGTGGCCGCATCTTTTTGATGATCCAGCTAGTGTAGATGACATTTCCATTCCGGCTTCTCGCGCGCCCAGAAAGAAAAAGTTAGGGGAAATCATATGAGCGGTGTCGTGCAATATTGTAATGGCTGCGGCATACCGCATGGCTCTGGTGACCGTTGTGGTCGGCTGACTAGCGATCCGAATGGGTTGTCTTATGGGCTAGCCCACGGTAGGCTAGAAGAGCAAGCGAGCAAGGAAGGAGTGAAATGAAATTGCCATCAGACCCGACTGAAAATAGAAGCGAGCATTGCAAAGTTTACGTTGAGCCTTCTGTCAAGAAAGCGATTCAAGATTATCAAACTAGCAAGGGTCTGGATTCGTTTTCAGACGCTGGCCGTGAATTGTGGCTGGATGCACTAGCAGAGGAGTAGGCCAAATGGAATCAGTCGTCAAGGCGCTTTATGGAGTTATCGAAATTGTCAGAGCAGTAGATATGTTCTTGGATAGCTGTGATGAACTTATTGAAGAATGGATGGGAGTTGCATGAATCAGTACCCTGGCAAGATTGATCGGCAGAGGTTGATTAATTTCTGCAAATTGCAGCTTCCGATTCTTGAAGAATCGAACAATCGTTATCTAGATGCTTTGCATTACGCTGAGCAGAGTAAAAATATCCATACCATTCACGCTCTCAACGAGGGTTTGATGGAGAATTACGGCTATACGAAAGCATTGAAAGATGTTTGTGACTGGGCCAGAGAGAATATGGAAGAAGAAGATCCGATTGAAGTTGTCGATATTCAAGATTTAAAGGAGAAATTTAATGCCTGACGGACAGAACTCAGGAAGCGTAAACGTTCCTGTTGGTGAATGGGTAGACGTACCAACAGGGATGGTGGCAGCACCGGACACCTACGTCGATAAACACGGCGTACTGCGGTCCTGTGGAGATGATTCATGCGTCGTGTGGCATGTGCCGGGTTGCCCAGAGAAGGGAATTCAGGCAGAAGACATTATTTACGATGTTGCCAATGCACCATGGTGTCCGAAATGTTATATGAGCTTTGAGGCGAAGAGAGAAGCTGAGCGCGAAAAGCAAAAGCAGCAAAATTTCAAGGATAAGATTCGGGTCTTTTTTGATCCGAATGCGAATGTTGATATCAAAAGCGTAACGATTAACAAGGAGTCGTCAGGGAATGAATAAGATTTATCTATTTCAAGTGTGGCAGAGAGATTCTCGTGTCGGTTCTTCCAAGGGAGTTTACCGGCTGCACTTCGTAACTGAAAACATCGAAGAGGCAAAAGAAATTTGTAATGGCTCCAATGGAGAGTATGTGTATTCATACCTGGAAACCTTCTATGGAGAAAACGGATGAGGACTATTTACAAGTACAAACTTAATCCAGGTATCACCAATCTTGAATTGCAAGGACCGATTCTGTCTTGTGGAGTGCAAGGTGACAACATCATGGTGTGGGCCATCTATGACGAGGCCATCGGTAAGAAAACAGTCAAAGTCGAAACTGTCGGAACTGGGCATCCCCTTTTTTGGACTATCGGTAAATCAATTTCTTGGAACCGTATTTATCGAAGGGCTAGTTTTTCACATCTTTGTAGTCAAATGAAAAAGGTGGCTGCGGATCATATTATCTATTGTTATGCTTGCCGCGCCACCTATCTAACAACTGATGAGGTTTATTTTTCTGAATGCCGATGCCCCTGGTGTAAGAGCGATTATGTTCTGTGCTCTTCACCAGGGGATAGTCATGCCATAAGAAAGATTGAGAAGGGAGACAACAGATGAGTGAGTCAAACGAAAGTCAAAAACCGCTGGACTTTGACCTTCGCAACCGTATGGCAGCGGCGCTGTTACGGGCGGCATACCGTCGCGGTGTTAACCGTCTAAGCAATGCGGATGGCGAGTTTATGGCTGACGCGGTGATCGAAGCACTTGAAGCCGATTACATCCTGGTCCCCAAAGGGCACACCCACGCGAGAATCCACGCCGCGCGAGAAGCCGCCAAGGCCAGCGATTTTCAGGGCGACGACGACACCGAGTGCGATACCACGTGGGTTGCGCCGGGCGAGATCGCCAAGATGATGGGTACCGAAGATACCCGCCGTGAGGAGCTGGCGGCGATGACCGCCGAAGCGGCCGCCGACGACATGTACCAGAAAGTCAACCGCTTCACGGGAAGGCCGTGCCCGTTCTGTCCTGACAACTGGGACAACCTCGACATCCTCCACCGAACAGGTGGGACGGTGATCATCACCCCGCTGAACCCGGTCACCGACGGTCACGTCCTGGTGATCACGAAGAAGCACACGGCCGACGCCTCCGTCGATCCGGAAGTCGCCGAGCAACTGATGTACGTCGCCGCCTGGTACGTCCAGAACACCGGCATTCAGGCCAACATCATCACCAGTATCGGGGCGAACGCCACCCAAACCGTCCGCCATACCCACCTCCACGTCATACCGAGACAACCGAATGACGGCCTGCAGCTGCCTTGGCACCGCCGATGAGTGACTTACGCATCCGCATCGCAGCCAAGCCAGAGTTCCGCGTTGGCGACAACGTGCGTATCGGCAACGGGCGCAAGGTGTACCAGATTTCCGCCGCCAAGGATGGCACCTATCTACTCGCTGCAAGCTCATGGCATGCCGACGCCGCCAAGCGTGTGCCCGACGCCCTCCGGTGGTACCGCCCCGAGGAGCTGACCGAAGTCAGGCCGCGCCGATGAGTGAACGCCGCACATATCGGCACGGCTCCGCGTCAGTCTCACGTGGACCCAGACACTCAGTGGACATATGACCGACACGAGGACGCGCAAAAGCGAGCGGCGATATTCAATCAAGCCGTCGCTCACCGCTACGTCACAGACTGGGAGACAAACGATGAGTGACCTGCCGGTGTGCGGCAATTGCGGTCAGCCGGTGTGCAAGTCGAGCGTGGTTGGCACCTGGCATCACTACTACACAGAGGACTTTCATGGATCGTGCTACTGGGGAAGGCCGGGTAAGCCAAATGTCTGACAACCTGCGTGACCGCATCAAGGAGGAAGTGCTGGACGGTATTTTGTCCATGTTCAGCGAGGACGATTCGGTTGAAATGGCGGCTGGCTACATCACCGATGCGGTGATCAGCGAACTAGGGCTGCAAACACGCCTGGCGAAACGCATCATCAACGGCAAGCCAGACAAATGGGTGCGCCGCTATGCAACGGATTGGGAGATTGTCGATTAATGGTTGATCTGAAAGAATTAGAACGCCAGGCCAAAGAGGCAGAAGCACTTCTTCGACAACTAGAAAGAGGAGAGAAAGCAACACCCAAACAATCCCATAGTTATACGCTAAAAAGCTCTCACGGCGGTTATGCCGGGAAGTCCCTGATCGAAAAGATCAGGGACGATTTGCGTGAAAGTATAGGTGAATATGAGAGCTTGCTTTCTAACGATGGGGAAGTGGAATATCTCGACGGTTTGATTGATGGAATTAGTCATGCTCTTGGAGTTCTGCGTGGCAATGACGGCCAGGCAGAACGTGAGTGGGCCGAATCGGAGTGGCGGGTGACGCAGCGCAAGGCACAAGAGGTAGTAGAGGACACCAACGACTCACCCTAGATGTAGTAATCCTCGGTCAAACCCCTGACCTGGGTTTATGCTGGAAGTTTCCCGTCAATTGGTGCGGGACTGATCGCGTGGAAGGCCAACGATGCCCGAAAATCCAAGTGCCCCAAAGGATTTCAACGACGTACCGAAACAGTTTCAGTTCGACAGTATAGAAGAAGCAGCGTTCTGGGTGCAGGGATATTGCGAATTGGCAAGTGACACACTGGAATCGCTGAGAGAAACCCTGATCGGGATTCGCAGGAATCTAGAAAATTTTGTCGATGACGCGGAGGGCGAGAGTGTCTAACGTTCCTACCGTGATGAATCCATTTCGAGACACTGCTCTGAAGTATCGCGAGAAATGGTTTAAGGGCGTTCTTGTTCTCCCGTATAAAATGAAAGAATCTCCACCACTGAATTTCACTGGGAGAGCCGCCCCGTACCCAACTCTTGAAGAGATTCAAGGATGGTGCGAGGACGGCAAGAAACACAACATCTGTATTCGTCTAGCCGGTGTCAGTGAGAGTCATGAGTTGATTGGCATCGACGTTGACGACTACATGAAGGGTGACAAGAAAAAATATGGTGGGGATCAACTTACTGCTCTGGAACAAAGGCTTGGTAATCTCCCGAAAACGTGGATTTCTACTGCACGACTCGATGGGATTTCGGGGATTCGCTTTTTCCGTGTACCTCGTGGATTGGTCTTTCGGGGCAAAGCTGACAAAGATATCGAAATTATCCAAAAACGGCACCGGTACACCCTCGTATGGCCCTCCATACACCCAGAAGGAGGAACGTACTGGTGGTTTCCACCAGGAGTAGCGCCGAATAAAGAGGGAAAAGAAGCGTGGGGAGAAAAGTTCAACGGGAAACTACCTGACGCGAGAGATTTTCCAGAACTTCCTGACAAATGGGTTGAGTTTCTTAGCAGTAATCGCATTGAAATGCCTGAAGATGGGCTGATTGATGTCGATTCTTCTGTCGATGAGATTTACGCATGGGCCACAGATACTTTCTATGGCGACGATGACTCCCCAATGTGTACAAAAATGAAGAAGAGGTTAGACGGGCATCTAGAAAAGATTGCGAAAGCTTCTACTTTTCATGACCTTCTCACAAACGCTCACTGGCATCTTCTCAATTCTGCTGCCGAAGGACATTGGGGCTGGAATAAAGCGGTCAATGAATTAGAAAGCGTGTGGGCAGATAACGTCGCAAGACGTGGAGGAACAACTCAGCGAGATGTTGGAACAATTAACGGCGAGATTTTTCGCTCTCGCGTTCAAGCTTTACGTCAGATTAAGGCAAAGATTGATGAAAAGAAAAAGATTGGTGCTGTCGGAGTCCTTGCTAGCTGCCAAAAAACGGGTGAATGCGGGATTAAGGACAATGTTATCGACCTTGGCCTCGGTCTTGGTACCTCTCCTGCTGATACTGGTGGCAGCGGTGATCCTGGTAGCGGCGTTTGCGGTAATGGCGTGGCTGATGGTGACGGTAGCACCGGTACAGATAGCTCTAGTGATGGCGACGATCCTCTAAGCGACATTCCACAAGGCGCACTTGGCGCAGTTCCCGAATACGAAACAAACGATGACGGTAACGCAGAACATTTTCTGGATATGTTTTCCAGTATTGATTCTGGGAGAAGCGTGCGATGGGCCAACGGTTACGGATGGATCATTTGGCACAAGGGAAATGCCGACAAACAACCACACTGGCAACGCGATGAGAACGCAGATCAAGAAATTCGTCGCATGTGGCAGAAAGTCAAGGATCGCCAGAATGCATATGCAGAGGCTTGCCTTGCTGACTGGCAAACCAAAGTTGAGGATTTCGCAAAAGGCCAGAACGGCATCACTGAGGTTGATGTCAAGATTGCGAAAGCTATCTATGACAAGTGGAACAAGTGGGCTGAGAGGTCGGGAAACAATCGACAGGCTGAAAACGCAATCCAAGCGGCTCGGTCTTTTCCTGGTGTTGCCATTGATGTTAACGATCTGGATCAGAATCCGTTGTTGCTCGGTGTCGCGAATGGCGTAATCGAACTTACCGATCAGGTGAGATTGCGCCGTGCTGTGCCAGAAGATTATCTGACCATGAACACCAATGTGCCGTGGGAAGAGCCAAGCGCTCACGCGAAGAATCTGTGGAATGACTATCTTGAGACTTTTCTCCCCGATCCAGAAACGAGAAAAGCCACGCAGATTGCATTTGGTTATTGCTTGACTGGTGGGAATGCTGAAAAAGTTTTGATGGTTCTCAAGGGCGACCCCAACACTGGTAAGTCAACAATGCTCAATGCTGTCGAAGCTGCCATGGGAGATTACGCCATGACTGTTGACCAGAGCTTGATGAAAAACCAACAATTCAACACAACGCTGGTTCAGGCTATGGACAAACGTGTAGCGATTTGTTCTGAGTTTGACGAAAGCGATCAGCTTTCTGCGTCACAGGTCAAGAGATTGACGGGCGACAGCGACAAGATTACTGCTCAAATTAAGTTTTCCAATGCTGTCAAAACTGGACATATTCAATGCACGATGCTGTTGGCAACGAACGAAGTACCGGGAATCAGAGGCGCAGATAAGGCTCTGGAAAACAGATTGCACGTTATTCCATTCACCATGACGCCATCACGATTGCAAAAAGGCATGTCCATGGTGCTTTTGTCAACGTGTAAAACGGCAATTCTGAACTGGCTCATCGAAGGATACGTTGAGTATCGAAGGCTCGGAACCCTTCCTGCCACAGCAGAAATGAAAGAAGCTAAGAAAGAATTCGTTGCAGAACTTGATGAAGTGGCTACTTTTGCGAGCGAGATGATCGTTCCGCAGACGGCTCCCGAAGAATACATCTCTCGCAAAGCCATGTATGAGAAGTTCAACATGTGGTGGATTGCTGAAAATGAGCAGCAGAGCAAGATTCCTTCGATGTCAAAATTCACTCGCAGAATGAAAGCTCTGGGTTACAAAACCAGAAGCACACGGTTTAGGGTGAATGGTGAAATGGCCCATTGGTGGACCGGAGTGAGATTTGAGAAAATCCGGTCCAATGTGATTAGTATGCCTACCTTTGTCTCAGATGATGTGAGACAGGAAACCAAAAGTGAGACACCCGAAAATGCCACCTGACCTGCTGTTTGTCTCAGTGTCTCATTGTGTCTCAGAAAAATAGTTATATATATATATGAGAGACACTAGAAAAACAGTTTCTAAAATATATGTATGCGTTTCATACGTATATAAGCCTTGAGAAATTAAGTGAGACAGGCCATAAGTGGTACAAAGCCCAGGTCAGAGGGTGTTTTTGGGCCTTTTCAAAGTGAGACAGGGCCAGGACAGGGCCGGATTCGCCCTCACGGACCTAGACAGAGGGGATATAATAGGATCATGACGTTACCGTTCAGCAGTGGGACACCGGGCAAAAGTGAAAGATCGCATGGTCGAAGTAGATTCGCACATCCAGATTCTGACTATCAGAGCCAAAGGACGGAATTGCCTTTTGAGGTTTCTGATCGGAATCAGGGAAGTAAGCGTGGCGGATTCACTGCGGATATGAAACGTCAGGCTGAGTTGAGATTGGATGCGACGAACTCAACTGAGACTGTAGAAGAGATGTTGTACGTTTTGGGTAACCCAGATGCTTTCGGTCCTGACCAACCGATTGTTCAGGAAAAGATGAATCGTGCGCCTTCGGTGTACAAGTCCAATACGCCACGAACCGGCGTTTACCGTCAAGAGTGAATGAGAAGAAAGGATTTTTAGCGTGGAAACTGAAACTGTCGGAAATGAAACTGTCGGAAATGAAACTGTCGGAAATGAAGCCATGGAAGTTCGGGATGACACGGTTAAGGGTGTCACCATGGGTGATCCTGATGGACCGTTTCGTTTTATTGAAACTCTCGGTTGCGAAGTGCCGACGTATATTGATCCCAGGCCGGACTTAATTGCTGTTAGAGTGAAGCCGGGAACTTTCAAACATTTGGACTATCACGTCCCTTTTCAGTTACGAGCAGACTTTCGTCCTGAGCAATGGCCTCTTGCTTATTACCAAAAAGTTCGTGGAACAGTTAGGGTTAACTCTGAAGGATTTGCTTTGTGTTCTGCTATCGCGAAAGCGACGGGAACACTGTGCATGGGCAAGGCTGTCAATCGAACTCATTTTTGCAGAAATCATGGCGGGTCACTGCATCCGGCAGATAAAAAACTGAGTGTTAAAACTCTCGGCGGGTCTGAGTTTCCGATGGAAAGAGTCAATAAGTTAGATCGCGTTCAGAAATTTATGCAAGGATTTCTCGGGGTTGAGGAACTTGCTGACGATGAATTGACTGGAAACTTTGTTCGCACTGATGCCGGAAATCCGATTCGTGGAAAAGCGCTTGGAATCAAATTTGAACAGTTGATGAGTAAGGAACTTCATCGACGTTTGAACGAGTATTTGAAGTCTAAGGCTCCGCGCATGTTGGAAGTCATGTACGAGATTGCCGATTCTGATTTGGTAGAACCGGCTGATCGCATTAAAGCTGCGCAGTGGATCGCGGAACGAGTTATCGGAAAAACGCCAGATGTCTTGGTCAGTGTTAGTCAGGAGAAGCCGTATGAAGGCATCTTGGATAGTATTCAATCCGGTAGTAGAGAAGATTATCGAAATTCAGTTACGCAAGTTGCGTCGAGTCGATTGGCTGAGCTTGGCGTGGGAAATTCACAGATCGTGGATGCTGAAGAAGTTGAAATTTCAGAATCGAATTCTTTTGTGGACGAATCGGATTCCTTCGCAGACGCATTCATTGTTGGAGGAAGTGACGTTTCCGATGAGATACAAGATCATAGTTTTTCTCCGCAGTCGCATGGATCGTCGTTCATAGAGGCGGATGCTGAATATGGAGATTCTGATGTGGTGGTTGTGGGCGATAGCGGGATTGATAGTGGTGGGTCTTCTGTTTTAAGTAGGGCTGACGATCTTTCTGCAAAAAGATTAGATGCGAAGAATGCACGGGATCGACTGAAGAAAGCTAAGGCGAGAAGATATGCGGCGCGAGCCGTTGGTGGAACTCAGCCCAGTGATTTGCCACTTCTGATTGAGTGGGTAGTCATTAGTAATATCAAGAGTCCCGATTTTGGAAAATTCAAAATGAGGTTGATTCTGCCGGATGACATTACTGAGGCCGTTGTTGAGAGAGTTCGGAACAACAATGACCCGGCGTTCCAGGCGAGCAAGCTTGAAGCGTCTGCGGCCAAGCTGGCGGCCAGAACGGGCGTGTCTACGAGTGGTGACGATGGCCGTGGGGTAGCCTGAGAGAGTGGTCAATAGGCCGCGTGGAGATAAGGAGTTTCTGTCATGGGAAATAACATGGTTTCGCCCAGCACTTCTGGCGTTCGTCCTCGTATGCAGAAGATGTACGACGGTCGCAATGTTGCTGTTCGTCCGATTCCGCTGATTGTGGATCAGAGCGAAATTCGTGCCATTGACTCTGCTGCCGCGGATTCTCGTCCGAAGACTGCTGCTGTGCAGTTTCCGACGAATCAGCGTCCCATCACTTCTAGTGCTGTGTTCGGTTCTCGGGTCACTGGTCCTGGCGGAGTTATCGACAATCGTGCCGCGACCTTCTCGCCGATTACCGGTACGGACAATTTCGAGTAATCTTCTCGTTGTTGTAAAAGAAATCTCGTTATCGTAAAAGAAATCTTCCGCCTTTGCAATCGCTGGCGGCAAGGGGAACGCGCCAGAATCCACGCCTGGCGCGTTTTTCTTTGGTTTGGTAGGTTTATCGAATGAGCTTTAACAAGTGGGCGGTTCTTGACGCTGAATTCGTTGACGAGGACAGTGGCGAAAAAATGCGGGTGTTTGACCCTCACCCAGCACAGCTAGAGATTATGGAAAACCCCGCACGTATGAAGATTTGTCCGTGTGGACGACGAATGGGAAAGAGCAAATTCGGTGGGCACGAATTTATACCGGAAGCGATTCGTGCAAAAACGGTTGCCAATACGCTCAAAGCCCGTGGTCAACGGCTTGAATTTTGGATCGTCGGGCCGGAATATGCGGATTCAGAAAAAGAATTTCGCGTTTTCTATGATAAAGCGTCAAAGCTGGGCATGGAATTCGATAGGCCAGGAACCTACTACTCAGTTCAAACTGGGGATATGGTTGTCTCGCTATGGGATGGAGCTTTCATTCTTCAAGCGAAATCAGAAGCTCGGCCAACCTCTCTGGTTGGTGAAGCACTCTCGGGAGTAATTATGGCAGAGGCTGCGAAGATGAAAGAATCGACGTGGACTCAGCTTATTCGACCAACCCTGGCGGATTTCGGTGGGTGGGGATTATTCACATCGACACCAGAAGGCAAGAATTGGTTTTACCGTATGTATTTGGATGCGATTAAAGAGAACAATCCTGGCTGGGCTGGATTTAGAATGCCCAGTTGGAAGAATCCTCACGTTTTTCGCCAGGAAACAAGAGACTCAGATGTTAAGCGCTTGATGTATTTGATGAGTGAACACCCAGAGTTTACAGCTTTCGAGATTATTCGCAGTCAGAAGCTAGTCATTGATCCTGAGATTGCTCAGATGGCAAATGACCTGACGATTCCAATGTTTCAGCAAGAAGTTGCTGCTGATTTTACTGACTTCGTTGGTAAAGTATTTAAGGAATTCGATGAAGAAACTCATAGCAGGCTTCTCCCCTACAATCCAGGTTGGGAAACAGTTGGCGCTGTTGACTACGGGTATCGTAACCCTAATGTTTGGCTCCTTGTGCAAATCGGACCATGGGGAGAAATCAATGTCATCGACGAATTATACCAAGAGAATCTTACACCTGCTGAATTTGCAAATGAGGTCTTGCGACGTGGACTCGTACCCGATAATTGTTATGAATTCTTCCCAGACCCCGCGAGTCCTGGGGATACGGCCACCATCGAAAATATATTTTTGCGAAATGGGAAAAACTGTCGTGCTCGGCCCCACACCGGTGGAGACTTGTCTGACCGACTCAATCTTATCCGATTGGCTCTCAAAGATAGAGTTAACGACACAGAACTGAATGCACCAAATTGGAAGAGTCCAACAATTATTCCTGATAAGCGACGACCGCGATTGATGATTTCTTCTCGCTGCCCCCATATGTTGTATGAGATGGGTGAGTATCGCTATCCAAATAAAAAAGATGAAAATGTAGAGACTAGCGTTAAACGTTTTGAATTGCCGATGAAGAAAGACGATCACACACCAGAGGCGCTTGGGCGTTTTCTTGCTGGCAGGTATCACAGCGTTTCGCAGCAGTACGGTGGGGGAGCTAAAATTTCTACTGCTCGCTTTTTCAATGCGTTGGGAAGTAAGTCTGGTGGATCAGGGCATAATGGAAGCACTGATAGCGCACCCAGTGGCGTGGCAACTAAGCGCACGTCAACCCGGCGTGGTACATGGATGCAGGGACGATAAAGGCTAGGATGGAACAATGCCGTATAACGCTAAGCAGTACAACGCAGCGCTAGACTTTTTGGGTACTGCCGATGCGAATATCGTATCGGCATGGGATCAGAAACGTATTCAGGCTTACGATCTGTATGAAAACCTGTACATCAATAGTACCGTATCTCTAAAGATTGTATTGCGCGGAGATGATCAGACTCCGATTCTTATGCCGTCAGGGCGAAAGATCGTTGAGGCAACAAATCGTTTTCTTGGAAAGAATCTGAATTATTTCGTTGACGCTGGCGGGGATGAGGGTACTCGTCAGGTTCTTGATTTGTGGTGGCAGGATTTCTTTAAACGCGAAGCTATTGTTACTAAGTTCAATTCTTCAAAGCGATGGGGATTGGTCCGTGGCGACGGAGCGCTAATGGTTTCGGCGAATCCTGGGAAGATTTCTGGTTCACGCCTTTCGATTGAAGAGGTTGACCCTCGGTATATTTTTGAGATTGAAGATTCTAATGGCAAGGCTATTGGTATGCACATCGTGGAGGCTGTGCAGGACTTTCGCGATCCCACCAAGTTGGACAAGAAAGTTGCGAGAAGAAGGACTTTCAGGAAAGTTTTCGACGATTTCGGACAGTCGATTGGTGTTAGCAGTGAGTTGACGTTCTGGGAAATTGGTAAGTGGGATGATCGCGATCCTGTCAACGCTGCAAAAATGCAACAGGTTGTCAACCCAGGCATTGATGAGGAAGTATTCATGCTTCCATCAGCGGTTAATCAACTTCCGGTTTATAAATGGAGTGTCAGACCACCTCAAAATTCAAGTTGGGGTCATTCCATTTTGTCGGGTTTGGAGACTTTGCTATATTCTATTAACCAGTCCTTGAGCGATGAAGACGCAACTATCGTTTTTCAGGGTCTGGGAATGTACGTTACTACGTCTGGGCCGCCTCGCGATCCGACTACTGGTGAGGTTGCAGAATGGAATATTGGGCCGAAGCAGATCATTGAGATTAATCAGGATCAGCGCTTTGAGCGCGTAACTGGTGTAACTGATGTGTCGCCATTTACTAATCACATGACTTTCATTGATGAAAAGGGCTTGTCTGAAGCGTCTGGAACTCCTGAGATTGCTATTGGTCGTGTCGATGTTGCTGTTGCTGAGTCTGGAATTTCTTTGCAATTGCAGTTGATGCCGTTGCTTACTTCCAATGCTGAGCTTGAACTAGAAATGATCACGATTCTAGATCAAATGTTTCATGACATTACGACAATGTGGCTTCCTGGCTATGAGCCTGAATTATTTGCGAACTTTGATGTTATGCAGGAGATGAGTGTTGTCTGCCTGTTTGATGATCCGATGCCACGCAACAGGGATGCAGAAGTTCAAGAAGTGGTATTGCTTGATTCATCTGGCATGATTCTCAAATCTATGGCTGTTGCAAAACTACGTTCTTTGGGTTGGGCGTACCCATCTGTTGACGCTTACGGCAATCCTTTAACAGATGACGATATCGCTCAAATGTTATTGGATCAGTCGGCTGCTGCTGCTGCCGCTCTTGATCCATACGCTTCTGGGGCGATGACAGACCCGAACGCTGTTGATCCGAACGCCAACACGCCTGACCAGCAGACCATAGACTTAGGCGTAACAGGATAAGATACTGGTATGGCCCGTATTGGAAGTCGCAGACGCAAGCGCTTTCAAGTATTGACGCGATTTGTGCCATCTAAAACCGGTGGAAAGATCAAACTTATAATTCCAGGTTTGAGGCGCAGATGAGGCGCACAAGATATAGGTACACAGCAAAACGAAAAGCGGCATTTAAACGTGCCCAGTTGATTTCTGCTCGCAAAAGGCGAGGAAAGAAAGTTGCCCTTATCGGTATGGGCGTCGGTGTTTTGGCTGTTGGTGCTGGTGCAGGAATAGTGCTTGGACGAAAGCACGCAGGTCGCGAAGGTTCTCCTATTCAGGTAATCAAAAAGACCGAAGCACCGCCAGCAGCAAAGCCGGAGAATATGAACGTTGCGAAAGAAACCGTAGATAAGCCGCATAAGGCTGCGCGAAGAGTTCTTATTACTGGAAGCCGAAATATGACAGATTCTTCTTCTGTCTATAAGGTTTTGGATAAAGAGCTTAAAAAGCACGGAAGTATAACTGTTGTTCACGGCGCTCATCGGAGCGGTGCCGATAGATTTGCCCGTGAATGGACAATTCAGGCAATGGCAAAATACGGTGATAAAGTTAAGCATGACCCGCATCCTGCCGAATGGAGCGTATACGGTAACGCTGCTGGTCCGATAAGAAACCAAAAAATGGTTGATCTTGGTGCAGATATTGTTTACGGATTCCCAAGGGGAGTGTCAAGAGGCACTAGAGATGCGATGTCGAAGGCTAGAATTGCGGGAATCAAGGTTAAGCAAAAGTGATTAACACTGGCGGTGACGTATGGCACGCAAAAAGAAAAAAGGCACATACCACGGCTTCAAATCGAAAAAGCAGTGGCGCTGGGCGTTTGCGTCTAAGCAACCTTGGGCGCACGAAAAAGCGCACAAAACAAAGGGCGGCAAGAAAGTAAGATATCGTCGCTTGCCTGAGTCAAAGCACAGTGGTAGGAAAGGTAAACGATAATGGCCGGTCGCTATGTAATGACTGCCAAAAGGCAGGCTGCCCTTCGTAAAGCGCAGTTGGCGAGTGCCCGTAAAAGGCGCAAGGGCGCAAAGATCAAAAAATATGGAGCAAGCCGTAAAACGGCAACTCTGAAGCAACAGACTAATCGCATTAATCGCGCCCATAGGCGAATCGCAATTGCGCGTGTTGGCGCAGGCGCAGCTATCGTGGCGGGTTACTACGGAGCTAGCGCATATAGATTGCGTAAAGCGAATGCAGATATCGCATACGATGGATCGACCGTACTTAACGGACAGCGGTATAACGCACAGGGCGGTCCTAAGTTTTTACAAGTTACGCCTACGCTAAGAGGGCATCGTCGTCGCCAGCAAAAGAAATTCATTAAGGCGCACGGTAGGTCTGCATTTAATACTGCAAAGAAAAAGCATAAGTCAAATCTTCGCGCTCAACGTCAGCGTCAGCGCTCCGGTTTCACTGGTGGTACTACGGCGTATTGGTTGCCACGCGATCATGCAGCGCTTCCCGTTGGTAGGGGCGTTCGATACAACCAGGCTGTGAATAATCGCAGAAGGACACGATGATGCAAAAGCGTAAAACAGCAAGGCAAATCGCTGCTGCAAAGCGCAATATTGTCAAGGCTCAAAGGGCATCTGCTGATTCTCGTCGTGGTAAAAGTCGTACCAAAACAGCCGGTCACCATTACGGAACTGGCCGAAAAGGTCGAAAAGATACGCGCCGCGCTCTGTACGGATCACGCAGACACGGTATTTCACCTACGCAGCATCTTCGCAGGCAGCAAAGAGCGCGAAAGTGGAAAAACAGGGCTGCTATCGTAGGTGCCGCTGCTGCAATTGGCGCTACCGTATACACAAATTATCACCAAAGCACAACTCCCGAACAAAGGGCGCAGCACAAAAGTCGTGCAAAAGCGTCGTATCATGGTGCAAAGACCAAAGTGAAATACCATACTTCCGGTCTTGGTAGACAAATTAGACGATCACAACGTAAGGCGAAGAAATAATGGCAAAGTCGGTCGCTCACAGAATGACTCCTGCGCGTAGAGCCGCGCTCAAAAAGGCACAACGAGCCTCCGCTTTGGCTCGCAGGCGTTCCGACAATGGAAAGAAAAAAGCTTACGCAAAGAAACATTACAGTGGCGCTGGCGGGATACACCGCAATATTCGCGATTTCACTCGCGGAACTGGCGCTCACGGTATTGGTAGAAAAAAGAAACTTGGTAAAGCGGGAAGAGTTACTCGTCGTGTTGGCGTTGGATTGGCATATGCATACGCCCCTGGTGGTGCCGCATTAGGCGTGGCGCATGGCGTTTCTTATGCCCGTCATCGTAAAGCAATGAAGAAAAAGCGCAAGCGCTGATGGCAAGACGCACGGCTAGACAAAGGGCGGCATCTCGACGCAATTTAGTTAAGGCGCGTCGTAAAAGACGCGCACACGATAGTCTTGGATATTGGGTTGCCAAGGGTATTAGGAAGATAGCCAGCACAGCTACGTTCGGTGCGTCTGGAATGATATCTGAATTCACAAGAAAAAACTCTACAAAAAAGCGGAAACGCTAATGGCTGTTAATAAGCGGAATCGCGTTTATCGACTGACCCCTCGTCGCAAGGCTGCGCTGCACAAGGCTCAGCTAGCAAGCGCTCGCAAGCGGTCCCGGCGTGGCAGGGTAGCTCTTGGTGTGGTAGGAGCTACCATTGTCGCAGGTGGTCTGACATACGCTGGACATCGACACCTTAAAGGACGATCTGGAAAAACAAACGTTGTTCACGTTACAGCGCCAACAATGCCAGAACAAAGACAATTAGGAACCAGAGTAGGAAAAGGAATAGATGTACGAAGGGTCACTCCAACAAAAACAGGAAGCAACTGGAAAATTGTTGGTAGGGCATTTAATTTCCAAGCTCCGGCTAAAACAGTTAGGCGCAGAAAACGCCTTAATTACGTCGAGTCTGAAAAAGCAAGACTAAGAAAAGAAAATACTAGACAAAAAAGGAATTCAAAGGCCCGAAGAGGCTACTGGAAGTCAAAGCCGGTAGGTGGCGGGTATGCAAAAATTCGCGACAAAAGGAAAAAATAATGGCAAGACGTAGAGGGAAATACCGAGTTACGCCAAAACGTCGTGCCGCTCTTCGTAAAGCACAGCTTATTTCCGCACGTAAGCGCCGTGGAAAGAAAATCGCTATTGGCGTAGGTATTGCCAGCATTGGAGTTCTTAGCGTTGTCGCTGGAAGACACGTCGCTGGATCGCGCTCTCGCAAGAATCTTCTAAACTCACAATCTCATGCTGCCGCATCTACTATGGGGTCGAAGCTACCGGGTAAAGATGTTGTTTCCAATCCTCCCACGGTTCGTGCTAGGCCAAACAAGCTAGTCAAGAGAAAAGGGCCGCTTTACGACCCTACTGACATCAGCCACGTTTCCAGTATTGGCAAGAGATACCGTGAAGACGGTAAAAACGCGACTGGACAGGGTGCTACGGGTACGTCACCGAGTAGAGCCGTTCATTATAATCCAACAGAAGAGGCTATTCGCAAGAATTACGCAACGTCTTCAAAGAACCCTCTGGTTCGTAAGATCATGAAGGAAGGCCGAAAGGCCGCGCTTAAGGAAGCGGGTTTCTAGCCATGGCGCGCTCTCGCAGATACGGCAGTGGTAAAGGCCGAGGATATTATAAGTTTACTCCAAAACGTAAAGCTGCGTTGAGGAAGGCTCAGTTCGTTTCTGCCAAAAACAGAAAAGGCAAAGGTCTGACCAAGGGCGGCAAAATCGCTATTGGCGTAGGTGTGTTGGCAGGCGCTGCGGCTATCGGATACGTTGGCGCAAGAAATTATGACAAAATTGGTAGTAGGTCAAAGGGTGACTGGCGTAAAACTGCCGACCCCGATGTCAAGGAAAGAACACGCAGTGGAAACTCCGTTTCCGTAGCGCATCCTTCGCAGACTACATCGGTAACTCCAGATACCGTGCAAGCACCGCGCATGTCAACTCCGATTACGGATAGCGACAGGGCAAAGGCCGCTGCACATCGTCAAAATGAACAAGCCAAAGAAGCGAAACGAGTCAAGAGCGTTCTTGGTAGTGAAGTAGAGGATATCGACGCTTACGAAAAAGAAGCTGCTCGTCGATCTTCTGAAAATCAAATTGATCGTCAGGTCAAGGGTGTTCTGCGAGCAACAAAGCGCCCTGGTGGTACAGCAAGAATTACCGCCGACAACAAGCTCAAAACTCCGTTGCAATTGGTGGAGGAAGGATTGCCAAAAGCTGTCCGTGGACGCAGGTCTGGTTCTTATCGCGGTACTCCTGGTGGTACAAGAACTCCTGCGAAAACAACTCGCCCAAATACTCCGAGTGGACTTACTGAAGCTGAGCACCAGGCGGCAATTGGTTTTGATACGGAACTTTACACGCCCCCTGCCGCTGAATTTAGGCGATCAAGGGGAGTTGTCAAGAAAGATGAGCTACACACGTTGGCGGGAATGAGAGCCGCTGACGAAAAACTTCTTAACCCACCGGCTCCCAAAAAGAAAAAGGTCAAAAAGCCAAAAGCCCCGACCGCCGGAACTAACACTACGGCTAACGCAGCACCAAAAATTATTAAAATGAGTGATATGCCAGATCCAATTACTCATGTTAATTGGAAAACGGCTAACGAAGCATACGATAAACAAGAAGCGCAAAGAATAGCAAAAGAACGAGCCGCGAGTAATAGTCTTTTCGGTTCTTACGAAGACCCTGATTGGTAAGTGAATCATGGCTAAGCGAAGAGTTGGTGGTGGGCGCTATCGCATGACGCCCAAAAGACGTGCTGCGCTGAAAAAAGCGCAGATGGTTAGCGCCAAAAAGCGCAGACGTTCTGGGGTTAAAAAAGGTTTGAGAACCGCCGCCATTATCGGCGTGGCTGTTGGTACGCATGTTGGAACTCAAGCAGCGTATAAATTGTCAAATCATGTCACTTCGCATCCAGTTCAGAGTTATAACACTGCTAAAAAAGCAGGACAGTGGGCAAAGTCGAAAGCGCGACGTGGCAAGTCAGTGAATCTTAAACCACCTGCGGTTCTTCCAAAGCAGCCTTCTAATTGGAGGCGCGCACCTGGCGGGGGATATCTTTACAATGGCTAAAGTAAAGAGGCCGAGAACTGCGGCGCAAAAAGCAGCGTGGAAGAAAACCCAGCAAGCTGCCTGGAAAGCTAACAAAGGCAGAAAGCGCAGCCATTACAAAGCTAAGCGAAATGTTAATCGCCGTCACTACAGTAGTGATAAGAAAAAACGTGGTGTTGGAATCGCTGGTTTAAAAAAGAATACTACCCCATACTTGAGAGCAAACAAACACTCACAAACACTTGGCACCAATACCGGAACAATCATTCCATTTACTGGAAAAAGAGTAGCTATTGGTAGCTATATTCGTCTTGAGAACACTAGTCGCAAGAATGCACTTGATGCTACTCTTGGAAGAGTAGGGAATAAGGTAGCACCAAAGGGAACAAGACGCGGGTCAGCGAGAAAATGGTTTCGTGAAAGTGTGCGAGTTGACAATCCAGGTTTGCGTGCAAACGTTGGTGGTGCCCAAGTAAGGCTTGGAACTAGCAGAAATTCCGGTCCTACTGTTATTTTGCGTCGTGGAAAGCACAAGACTTTTGAGAAGAAGTCAAGAAACGGCATCAGGATTTACGATACCAGAATGACGAAGATCAAAAAGAGGCGCAAACAAAGGAGAAGTCGATAGATAATGGCTTCAACTGTTTGGTATATCGGGAAAGGCAAGCGTGTAATCTCAAGCCATGCGTGGGCTGATTACAATATCGCTGCTGCCGACACGATTTGGGATGCCTCAAATGGTTGGGCAGTTTTGACTTCATCCCTTACTTCTGATCAGCTTTTTGTTTTGGCAACAATGCGTGATCAGTTTTATCTGGATCGGGACGGACCAAGAATTTGGCCTGCACCGAATGGAATTCATGACTATCAAGATTCGGCATACATATATTATGCCAGAATCAAGGAATTTTACGAAGAACTTGTCAATACTGAAACGGGACCAGTAGGCCCAGCAGGACCGCAAGGAGCTACAGGTGCAACTGGGGCGCAAGGAGTTAGAGGAACGGCATGGTTTACCGGATCGGGATTACCGGGAACTGTAAGTGGTTCTTTGCCTGGGGATAAATATGTCAATTTGGACAATGGTGATGTTTACACATTATCGTAAAGAGGTAAACAATGCCTAATGTGTGGTTTGTGGGCGGCAACGTCCAGATTGGGAATGTCGGTGGTCAGCGTGTCATTTCTCGTCAAGACTGGGCGGCGCACGGAATCAATGCCGATTCAATAACATGGAATCATTACAACGGTTGGTCGGTCCCGCATGACGTTTTCAGCAACGATCAGTTAGCGATTCTTGAAAACGATAATGAGTTTTTGCTTGGGCAAGAAGGCCCAAGATTTATGCCACAGCCAGAAACTCTTGATGACTTTTACAAATCTGGATATATCTATTACAAGCGTATTAAAGATTTGTACGATCAGCTAATTGACCCAGACGGTACCGGAGATGTTGTCGGACCTCCTGGTCCGACTGGGCTGAAAGGCGATACTGGCGAGCCAGGGCCAACCGGGCCAACCGGACCACCTGGGCCTGGAACTTTTATCGTGTATGAAGGCGGCGGATCGCCGATTCGCCCCAAGGTTTATCATATTGACGATTATGGTGCCGATCCCAGTGGGGTAACCGACTCAAATCAAGCTTTAGTAGATGTATATGCTGCTATGGGATCAAATCCTGGGATCATTGAATTCGGGATTGGAACGTACAAGCTTTTTATTGGGTTGAATCAAGCACAAAGCCGACTGTTACGCCCCCTGCAAGGGGTCAAGGGTCAGGGTTCCGGCTTAACAACCATTGATTATCGTGGAAGTGGCGCATGTATAGAGGCTAGGAATCTCAATTTTTCTACAAACGGTACTGATCCCGCTGGCGGGATACACGGTTTGAGAATTTTGGGATGGAATAACGGAAATATCAATAGCCACGGTATTCGTTACGGTGATATCTGGCGTATGCGGATTACAGATGTAGAAATAAGCGGATTCAATCGCTCTGGTTGTATCGGATTGTGGGGGGATAACCACACTCACTGGTCAGAGCGAGCATACATTGAATGCACGGTAAACCAATGTACTGAATGCTATGTTTTTGAATCTAATACTGGTGATCCTGCGTCTGGATCATTTGATTATTCTCAATATTGGCTTTCATTTGTTGTTCAGCCTAATCAACATGCGTTTGTCATTAGGTCTGGGACTACTGGTTCTAAGACATCAATGAATGGCGCTTCGATTACGATTACGGGAAACTGCCAGACGGCAGCGCCTGGCGGAACTAATACAGGCGTGATGTTCAGAGTTGGAAAAAACGACGCCGATGCCTCTAATTTTTCTGGGCAATTGCAAATTGGTGTGGAGACTTCTGGCTATGCCGGTGGTGTTGCCCATTACGATTTTATGCAGGGAACAGGTTCGTTCTGGCTAGTTCAGTCAAGAGTCACTGCTTCTGGAACGATTAACCTAATTCCTTATTCTGGTACACGATTTCAGGCCGGTAATGCCACTCCAAGAACTTTTGCTTTTGGGGGCATGTTAAAGAATTCGCCCGCACTGGGCAGCACCAGTACAGCACAATCTTTTCAGTCGCTGCAACTTGTGTCGCAGTCGCGCGGAGGATATTTTCTTGACCAAACGAATGAAGTTCAAACGATTTATATTACTGAGGCTACTGGTGGAGTCTTTAAGCTTGGATATGATGGGCAGACTACTCCTAATTTAACTTTTAGCACTATCACTCCTGCACAGGTGGCAACTGCCCTCAATGCCCTATCGACTATTGCTGGAAATGTCAGTGTTTATCAGGCCCAACCGCGATTCATTAACTCTCTGATAGTTAATGAAATCGGGTTTACGGTTGTTTTTGGTGGAAGTCTAGTCTCAACAAACGTTCCAATGATCACTTACGACGACACTGGTCTTACCGGCGCGAGTAAGAGTATGGAAGTTGTTGAAAAAGTTCCTGGTTCTCCAAATGGAACTTACGTTTTTTACATTGATGGTGGCAGTATATTCGTGCTTGAGCCGCCACCAGGGACGTACAGAACGCGAATTGACATCGGTGGGCTTACGTCTTACGGAAGCAATCTTTACGGCGGTGACTCACCGTTTGGGCTAAACGTAGTTGATATCTGGATTAGACAGCCGGATACTGGTGGTCCTGCTATTTTTGAACCCCCTTTCTTTGTTCCCGCATATAATTCTGGATCAACGTATCAATTTGAATGGATGGACAAGGAAGACCCAGTTCTTTCTACCGAACCTGGCGCTGTAGATATCATCAGGCTAACAACATACAACTTTTCTGTATGGGTCGGTCAGCATCTTACTAAAAAATCAGACAGGCGAGTAAGAAAAGATGCCGGAACTTTCGTTGTCACCGAAGATTTTGGCGCTAAAGCCGATGGAGTTACTGATGACCAACCGGCGATTATGGCTGCTATCGAAGCGGCAGTTGCCAATGGCGGCGGGACAGTATTAATTCCGCCAGGAGATTATGCTCTTGGTGCGCCCATTGCTCCGATTGGAATGGACACAATTACCGGTGCCGCCGAAGCGATTAAACTTGTCGGTGGCGGGCATCGTGGATTGATGGGCCTAGAGCCTGGTGGGGCGCGGCTACTGTCTACAGGAGATTTTGAAGTTATCGGTGGTTGGTGGGTATCGTGTGAAATTTCCAATCTGTGTTTAGATGTGCAAGGAAATAACGCGCCTGCTATTAAAGCTGACATTTCCAAGACAACTGTTTCTCATAACGAATTAATCGGTTGGGTTGGACATGGAATGCAGCTATGTACGGACGCTTGGAAAGCAGACGGTCAGCCAACTTATCTGAATAAGATTGAAAACAATCACATTCAGCAACAGGGTGGTATCGGTATCTACGCCTCATACCTTATGTGGGACAGTTACATTCGGTTCAACAACATCGGTTCCACCGATGCGAACATTATGTGCGAGGGTGGACCGCATAAGATTCATTACAACTGGCTCGACGGCGGAACAGGTCCGAAACACAATATTCATATGGCAAACGCAGGCCATACTACTGAAATCATTGGCAATTATATGGAAAACTGCCAACGAGAAAGTATCCTCATTGAACGGGCTTCATGGGAAACCGGTGATCGACGTTTGTCTTTCAAGATAAATGGCAATCAGATTCTCAATGGCGGGCATGAAGTAGGAACCACTTATTCCGCTGTAAAAATTGTAGGGAACCATTCACCGGACACTGGAAAACTGATTGGCCTGACCTTTAACAACAATCAGTTTTTCGATGATGAAGGTGGTCATTGGGGCCATGCACTAGAGATGCACAACATTGAATCGGCATCGGTAATCGGGAATGACTGGTCGAATAATGGCTACACTTTTACTGAGCCAATGAGATTTGTTAACTGTACTGACGTGGAAGCCATGGGCAATGTGGGCGGCTCGGCAATAAAGACGACCTAGACCGGTTAAGGAATGATATCATGGTTGCTGTGAAGAAGCTTTTCAAAGAGCCTCCGGCCTTTCAGTTGCCCCTATCAAAGGGTAATGATTTACTGGTAACTTGTGTTTACAAACCGCTCATTGTCGATGAATCCAACGCTCCGATTCTAGATGTAAACGGGAAAAAGCAATTTGCCGTAGCCCCATATCCAGATGGTGCAGAAGTAACGATGGCAATTGATTCTATGCCAGAAGGTGTTTTCGTAGCAACAATTGATGGTTCGGAAGCTACTATTTTTGGCGACCATCTTCTCGTTGATGACACTAAAAACGGAACTTTGTGGCGTATTGTTCTTACTTACCAGAATGGCGTTGACAAAGTTATGTGTAACGGATACGTCGTCAGGGCTGATGGTAAATGACAAACCCTATAGTTTTTGAAGTCGAAGTTGATACTGAATCTATCGGTATTGAAATCGAAGCCCCGGAAATAGAATTATCTGTTGATGATAGTGAAGTAGTGGTATTCGCTATGACTCCAGGCGCAATAAACGGAAAAGATGGTAAATCCTGGTTTTTTGGTGAAGGACCGCCGACATCTCTAGAAGGAGCAAAAGTCGGGGATGCTTATCTAGACGTTAACGACGGCACAGTTTACACTTTCGGAGAGTGATATGACCTGGACAATTACCGGAAATTTACAGGGGCCGCAAGGAGATGCTGGTGCGACAGGTGCAACGGGCGCGACCGGTGCAGCAGGACCGACAGGACCAACAGGACCGACAGGACCAACAGGACCAACAGGGCCGCAGGGAATTCAAGGAGAGGCAGGGATCAATCTTGATATTCAAGGCTCTGTCGCGACTTACGGGGATTTACCTGGCTCGCCAACGGACGGGGATGCGTACATTGTTGTCGCTGATGGAAAACTTTATTTTTACGATGGCACTTCTTGGCCTTCTGATGGTTCTGGGGTTCCGTTCGTTGGGCCTCAAGGACCGACTGGGCCTCAAGGAATTCAAGGAATTCAAGGAGCCACAGGTGCTACAGGTGCTACAGGTTCGGCAGGAACCTCCGGTCTAAATGGTGTGCGAGGATCGCAATGGTTTAAGGGCGCTGGAACTCCAAGTGGTGTCGGCGGTTCTGCGGCTGGCGATTTTTATATAGATACCGTTACCGGCGACGTTTACGAATTGAGCTAAAATGGCATGGAATCTGGTTACAAACATTAAAGGCGACACCGGTGCAACTGGTGCAACTGGTGCAACTGGTGCAACTGGCGCGGATGGGTCAAGCCTTACTCATGCCGCGACCGCCAAGGGAACTCCTGTCGATAATGATGAATTTCCATTAATTGATTCCGAAGCATCCTATGTCTTGAAAAAGTGGACATGGGGGAATCTTAAAGTTGCACTTGCTGCCTATTACAATACGTTGACCGCAACGTTGACCAATAAGACTGTAACTAGTCCCAAGGTTAATCAGATTCTAGACGACAACGGGTTGCCAATTATCTCGCTTGGGGCTACCGCTTCGGCAGTCAACAACGTACAGGTTTTCAATTCGGCAACTGCGGTGGCACCGTCTGTTCGGGCTATCGGTTCTGACACTAATATCAGTTTGAACTTGGTGTCTAAGGGGACCGGCCTGGTTATGGCAAACGACCAAATTGTCCTTACCCAGAACATGCCAGTGAGCTTGGATTACTACTTCACCGCTAACGGTATGAAGTTCAATTCGGTCGCTGACCCTAGTGGTTATTCGCTGTTTATTGGTACTAGCGCCACTGGTACGCCTGCTAATTACTTCAACTTCACCAACGCAATTTCGGGTGCCGCTCCATCGCTTTCAGCGGTAGGCACTGACATTAATATCAGCTTGAACTTTAATCCTAAGGGCACCGGAACTGTCCAGGCTAATGGTAACCCTGTGGTGGTCAACGTCGCAGTACCGGCAACGGCAACAAGCGCAGGAGTCGCGGGGCAGCACGCTTACGACTCGTCGTATGTCTACGTCTGCACGGCAACTGACACGTGGAAGCGTGCGGCTCTATCAACATGGTAAGGGAATCAAATGGCAAGACTTGACGATGTTTTCGCAGAACTTCAGGCAAAAATTAGCGCAACAATTGCTGTCATTGTGGCTGACCCTGAACTTGCCGCCCGTGTGCGTGAGGCCATGGATGCGGCCGAAGCGGCCGAAGCAGCAGAAGTAATTGAAGAGGAAAATCGACAGGATGACGCTAGGGCTAATGCCCTGTCATCTGTAATTTCGCAAGTTGGTGCGGTGTTGCGAGAGGTTGTTCCGCTGTCAACAGACAATCCGCCGGAAGAACCACCGGCATGATAGTGGATTCATATGATCCATCTCATCCTGCTCATTCAAACTATCTTATTTCAACGAATGGGTTAAGGGCAGAACAAATTCGCCATCCAGAAGTTCCACTGTTTGAGTCAACCGTGGCGGGGCTGCTTGAAAATCTAGACGGAAAATATAATGAGAGATGTGGATTTATTACGGATGATGATCAAGAAATAGTCGTTGTAGAAAACGCACACAAAAACAAACATAACAATTTTTATATGTGCGAAGACAGTGCCGAAGAAGCAATCGAATATATTTACGAAAAAACAAATAGAACGATTCTTGGAATTTGGCATACACACCCCAATGGATACGCATGGCCTTCTCCGCGAGACATAAGAGGTTGGCCGAATTTAGAACTCAGGTGGAGGTATTTTCTAGTTTCTAGAGGGGTTGTTACGGAGTGGGAGCTAGTGAGTGACTAGGCAGGCAGGCGGTAACAATGACACAGAAGAAGAAGAACTAAGAAAAAGATGGCTAAGAAGATATCTGAAGGCTCAGGGGCCAGTAGATACAAAAATACGCAAAATACTTGCTCAGGCATCGGACGATGCAGAGTCCCAAATAGCTTCTCTTGCGAAGAATCCGACTTTTTCTGCGAAAGTCAAGACGACACAGTTGAAAATGGTGATGTCTGAGATAAGGGAAGTATTAAATGATACCTTCTTATCTATCGTGCCTGTTGTTTCAGCGGGAAATAAAGACGCAGCAGGGCAAGCAGCCGACGCTATCACAGCAACAGACCTTGAGTATCTTAAAAGAGCTTTCGCAGCCAGCGGTGAAGATTACCGTGATTTCATCGAAGGACAGCGAAGACAGGCTCAGATTAATGTTGCTAATGTTGTTTCCAAAATGTACGGCTTTGACAAGCCTTTGTCTTCAAGAGTCTATCGTACTCGCTATCAAGCAACCACATGGGTCAGGAATACCGTATCGAGACAAATTGCAATCGGCGGCTCTGCCAAAGATATTGCAAAAGCAGTTAGAAGTTCCATCAGGACTAATACTCCCGGTGGAGTCGGTTACGCAGCTATGCGCCTCGGGAGGACGGAACTCAATAACGCATTCCACGCAACAAGCGTCAACCTTGCAAAGGATCGTCCGTGGATTAACGGAATGGTCTGGCATACCAGCAAGACTCATGAGCCGAATGAAAATGGATTAATTGAAATCTGTGACAGATATAATGGTCAAAACTTTGATGTCGATTCTGTGCCGCCTAAGCCACACCCACAGTGCCGATGTTTCGTGGTCCCTGAAGTTGAACCACTAGATAGTTTCGTCGCCCACTTGACAGCAGGACAATATAGAGATTGGATAGGAAATGCAGCGTAAGCAGGCTGATAAATCTGGAACACGACATGGCATGGAGAAGAATTTAATGATCATTAATAATCCAAAGAGCGCGGAAGCGGCAAGGGCCACTTTGCCCCTCTTTGGCGGGACTTCGCCGACTGAGACAGATGGCGCGGCAGATAATGGTTCAAATGACGGAAATACTGAGAATCATTCGGAAGATGCATCGGGAACAAAAACTGAAATTTCTACCGACCCGCAGGCTGTCGCCGATCTTGTCAAGCAAGTCGAAAGTCTAAATAATACTGTCGGTCAGTTGAAAAAGGTCAATGAAAAGTTTGAAAGTGAAAAAAAGACCAAAGAGCGCGAGAGCCTTGGTCGTGAAGAGGCACTCGCAAAGGACTTGGAAGAGTCTCAGCAGACCGTTATCAAAATGGATCGTGCCCTTCGCAATCAGGCTGTTGTGAACGCAATCAATGGCTTCAAAGATATTGAATTCCACGACACTAAGTTTGCAATGAGCAAGCTTTCTGCTGACGTTTTTGATCAGATGGAAGTTGATTTAGAAAACGGAACTGTCACCGTGACAGGCATTGAGAATGACTTGCGTCGAATTGCAAAAGAAAACGAATGGGCCGTTAAGAATAAGGGTTCAGTACCGGGTAATGTTAATGGTACTGAGCAGCGGAAGACACCCGTGGGTCGTCCTTCCGGTGGTGCCCCCAATGGCTCTGGTGGAGATGCCTCCAAGGCCACACAGCGCAAGGCACTGGCGGCTCGCTTCCCAGTGATCATGCACGGCAGGTCAATCTGACACGGCGTGTTTGTATGAACAATTAGCAATGACCGGGTACTATCAAGCATGAACAACCTTTAATGGAGGACTGAAATGGCTCTCACTACCAAGCCCCGCTGGGACAAGTACGACGGTTACGTTGGAAATTACCGTGGTGTCCTCGGTGTAGACATTGATCTTGAAACCGAATCGAATAAGGTTCTCGGTGTCGGCCATAATTCTGATGGTGCAATTGTCGTTGGTTCCGGTCAGACCGGAATTAAGGGCGTAATGATTGTGGCTGTCGGCGCGGATATCCACGGCAATTACCTTGACGGTGGAATCAACAACATGACTGGCGATGTTCAGGACGTTGGCAAGCACGGCGAAATCACGAATTTCGTTCCTAGCGATCTGACCAATGATTTCGTTCTTACTGTTGTTGCCAGTTCGGGAAACTTTACCGCCAAGGTGAAGAACACCGTTACTGGTGTTTCTCAGGCGACGGAAAACATTGCGTATAACGCTCTTGCTGCTGCTGTCAAGACTGGCGTTGTCGGTGTTGATGACAGTTTGCTTGCAAGCGACGTTACTGTTACTGGAACTGCACCTAATTTTGTCGTCACTCTTCCAGACGATTACGTTTTGGAAGCAAACGACGCGAGCGCAACTGTTGCATCTTCGCCCGCAACTCTTGCGGCGGCTGCTGGAACCAACTATTACGCCCATGCTGACGGTTCTGTTACCGCAACCAAGGGTTCCGATGGTATTTACATCGGGCATACGGTAGAGGCAAGTCGTCTTATCGTCAATGTTCTCGATGCTACGCCTTAATCCAAGAAGCCCAAAAGCTAAGAAGATCGAAAATCAGAAGGGAATGCCCAAGATGGCAACCAAGGAACTAAGGATCAACGGAATCCTCGTTGGCCCAATTTTTGGTGGGACCGCGCCGGTTCGTCAAGAGGGTATTCTCACCCAAGGCGACCTTGTTACCGTTACCTCCGATGGAATTGATCTTAACGCTCTGTGGGGTTCTTTTGCAGAGTCGGTCAGTATTTACAACGAGGTCATGGATGACTTGATCGCACTTCTGACTTACCCGGTTGATGTGCCGGTTGAGCCTGTCGTGCAAATCGGCGAAACCACTTTTGAGGAAGCGACCGAACTCGGCGTTCCGCGTGGTGCTGGTCTGCCGATTGAAGTTTTCCAGATGGGCTACGATCTTCGTCACTACGACAAGCGCAATGCGTTTTCGTGGATGTTTTTGGCTGATGCGGATGCGCGTCAGGTTGAAGCAATCCATGAGGCCGTTTTGTGGGCTGATAAGCGGCTCGTTTTCCGCAAGATCATGGAAGCCCTTTTCGACAACCGCACTCGTCGCGCAAACATTCGTAACCAGGCGTACAACGTTTACCCGCTGTACAACGGCGAGGGCGTTGCCCCTCCGCGATTCAAGAATAATACGTTCGACGAGAATCACAATCACTACGTTGTGTCGAACAACTCGACCGTTGACTCTTCCGATCTAGAAGATTTGATGGAGCTTATTGCAGAGCATGGTTACAGCCCACAGGCTGGAACTTCTTTCTTGATGCTCGCTAATAAGGCAGAAACTGACTCAATCCGGCAGTTCCGGCGTGGCGTTGTCAACAACAACGGCGTTACCGCAGGATACGATTTCATTCCATCTCCGACTCAGCCTGCAATGATCTTGCCGAATGCTGAAGGTCTGCTGGGCAATCAGCCTGCGCCGAATTTCGGAAACATGGCTGTCATCGGTTCATACGGATTTTGGAACATCGTTGAGGAAGATTACATTCCTGCCGGATATCTTCTTGGTATCGGTTACGGTGGCCGTTTCGCCCTGAGCAACCCTGTTGGTTTGCGTCAGCACGCCAATCCCGCCATGCAGGGACTTCGCATTATCGCCGGTAACTACCAGCGGTATCCGCTCATTGACGGTTTCTACGCTCGTAGTTTCGGCTCGGGCATTCGTCAGCGTGGTGGTGCTGCGATTATGCAGATCAAGGCATCCGGCAATTACGAGTGCCCCGCAATCTACAAGAAGGGTGGTGGCTTCCTAGTCTAGCCCTGGCTAGATAGGAAACCATTTTTCCAAAAGGAGAAATAATGGGACTCGTAATTGACCATAATCACCGCTATACGGAAGAAGAGCGTGATTATCTGAATCGTCGTGGCCGTGGATACTTGATCCCTGCCAATGAGCGACGTTTCGGGACTAACAAGAATCCGAAGGAACCGGAACCGTTTGAGCAGCATGACAATCATGCTATCTCGCCTTTCTATCAGAACGCTGATCGCGAAGCTGCCGTTTACGATGTCGGTGGCGCTCCCCTTCCCGGTGCTGTGTTGGACTACAACACTGGCCGCGTTGCGGATCGTGTCAATGGCGTATCGGTTGAATATTCTGGACCGGGACACAATCCCGGTGCCAGTAATCTCACTCCACAGCGTGATCGTCAGTATGAGCCGGAAGGCTTTGTTTCATACGGTGAAGACGATGGAGATGTCGATATTGACGAGGACATTGTTGAGGAAGTTCTTTCTCACAAAACCGTTGCTGCCCTGAAAAAGGCTCTCAAAGATCATGACGTTGACGTTGATGCAGACTGGAAGCGTGAAGACCTTGAAAACGCTCTCGCCGTTGCGCTTCAAGATGAGCGCGATGCATCTAAGGCAAAAGCGTAGGACGGTGAATTGTGGCAAATAGCTCAACTATTGCCGCTGTTCAGCTTCAGATTCCAGACGAGGCGGTTGACCTTGGGTTCGACAACACTGCTATTGGCGTGTTGTTGGACTCAGGGTTAACCGCATCAAAAACTATTCTCGCTGTTTTGCGAGGCATATCCGCAAAAGTTTCCTCGTATGAAGACGTGTCTGAATCCGGTTCTTCGAGAAGTGTTCAGTTTTTTGAGCGTGTGCGCCAATTGATTGATGTTTGGCAGTCCGTAGTCGATAAGGAAGATGTCGTGGCGGGCACACAGGCAAAAGCTGGCGCAAGACTTCATACTTCTGTGAGGGTGTAGTGCTTGCCGTAGAAAAGTCGATTCATCGTAAAAACACTAAACGATTTATTGACTCTGATCCTACGGTCATTTCTTTAATTACTCCTGTCAACGCAATAGTTAATGGCACAAAAGTCGCAAACTATACTGAAGACAGGGCTGCCCAAACCTTTAAAATCATTTGGCAGGGTGATGATGGAGTCGTCAGAGAAACACCAGGAGGAACGCGAAGATTCAATTTCATCATCCTCGGTGAGTATGATGCAGAATTGGATATCGGAGACTTTTGGCAAGTTGGGGATCAGAAGTTTGTGATAGAATACGTCTACCCAAACAATGGATATGAGGTAAAGGCCGGTGGAGTCAGTCACGGGACAACCCCTACACCAAGAGTTTGAGGTAAAAGATGAGTCGCAAACTTGTACGTCGTGTGGGGATTGTTTTTACGGTACTGCTATCAATATGGGCAGTGGTATGCGGGTTTGTAATCATTGCTTTAGATCAATTCGACAAACAATTATTTTTGATGAAGCCAAAGTGAATCCGTATGGCAAGAATCAAAGTTTCTTATAATGACAAGCGATTACGAAAAAATGTCGAACGTTTCGACTCAAACCTCAAGCGTAACGTTGCCGCTATTGTTGACCGCCATGCGGCTATCACAACGGGGTGGCTCAAGGAAAATGCCCCGTGGACAGATAGAACTGGGGCAGCAAGAACTGGCATCGTTGCCATTCCAAATAGTGCAAGAAGCTACGAAGAGATTTTCATGGCTTATTCTGTCCACTATGGAATTTGGCTTGAAGTCGCTAACGATAGGCGATACGCGATTATCGCGCCAGCAATGCGCATCATGGGAAAAGAATTGATGGATTCCCTACAGTATTTGCTGGATAGGATGAATTATGATTCCTAGCATTATTTATGAATCTCTTTCTTCGGATAATGAACTCGCAAATCTCGGCATTGACGCAAATAGAATTATCGAATCTCAATCAGTGGATACGCGACCTTTTTCAGATGGGTATTTTCTTACAATTAGTTTTGAAGAAATGGTAATGTCTAATGCCACTTCTTTGTCCCGTGGGCCTCGTATATGCACTGTTGCAGTACACCATCCTTGGGATGATGACAGAGATTTTGAGCCACTAACAGCGATTTTGAATAAAATCGACGCAGTGTTACTGCCCATGGAAGCCACCACTGGCGGGGATGGCCTGCGCGTCACGGCTGTCCGTAGACAGGGGCGGTCGGGTAACCTAGTGGACGAGGGCTGGAAAACGATCACCAGAACAGCAACTTATGGCGTGTTGTTCAATGAATACATGGTCTGACCAGATATGATGGCACTAAGTGGATAAGGAGCATGACATGGCAGGACGTACTACGGTGGGCACTCGGGAGCCGGGTGACGCTGACACGCTTTCTTCTTCGGAAAAGGACAGTATTTTGGCTAGCGACGAAGCAGATGTTTCTCCTCGCGCTGCTGTTACTCCTGTTTCGGGAAAGAGGGTTCGCGCTATTCCGACTGTGATCACTAAGAATGGTGATTCTGGAACTGTAGTGGAAGTTCGTAAATCGGACTTTTTGAAGCACGGAATTGTGCAAGCTACCGTTACTTTTGACGCTTTGCGAGACAGCTTTACCGTTCCCGTTGGGAATGGGGAGAACTGCCTTTCCAAAGAAGCTGCCGATTTTCTGACGAAGAATTACCCCACTTCGTTTGAGTATATCGGTGGATAGGGTGTGCCGGAAATCCGTTGCGCCTCCAAAAAGCATGGTGAGATAACAGAAAATTCAACAGGGGAATTTCGGAGAACTTGCAATAGTAGGTTTTGCAAGGTCTATGGAAACGAGATTGTTGAGCATGTCTGGAATCTCGAAAAAATAAATGAAAATCAAATAGTTTTGCCAATTGATACAAGACGGTATAAACGACCGGAAGTGAGAGGAATCATCAAATGACCGCACCGGTTGCTGATGGCCTGCCCTATGGTGTTCGTGATCTTAAGCTCACGCAATACCTTGATGCGCTCGGAATGGTACTCGGCCCTTCTTCGGTCGATTTGCCTTACGTTCAGACCCTGAACTTTACAGAGGCTGAAGAATTTTCGGAACTGCGAGGCGATGACAAGCTCATCACCACTCGCGGTCGCGGTTCGATGGTTAACTGGGATTTGGAATCCGGTGGCCTTTCGATTGCGGCTTGGTCCGTTATCACCGGTGGTTCGGTGATTGAACGCGGTCTGACCCCTGATCGTGAAATCGAACTTCAGAAGAAGGCGACCCAGACTCGTCCTTGGTTCCGAATTGATGGAAAGATCATTTCGGATTCCGGTGGCGACGTTCTGGTGCGGATTTACCGCTGCCGTGCAAACGGAGATATTACTGCGAACTTTACCGATGGTGAGTTCCAGACTTCTTCGGTTACCGGTGTCGGTTACCCGCTTTTGGACGATACCAACGATCTGCTGTACTCGATCTTCCGTCGCGAGTCTACTTCCGCAATTACTTTGACTCCCGATCCTAACCCGATTCAGTCTCCGCTGAATTTGGCTGCTGGCGCAGTTACCACAACTACGGTTGCATTGACCTGGACCCCTGTTGTGGGCGCGGATGACTACACAGTTGAGAAGTCGGTTTCTCCATTTACTACCTGGACGAGTGCAGGTTCCGATCCTTCTGTGGCGAACTTGAGTGTTACCAGCCTGACTCTTGGCACTCTTTACCACTTCAGGGTTTCGACAAATATCGGAGCGCAAACTTCCGATCCTTGCCCCGAAATTGCGGTCACCACAGCCGCTTCGTAATACTAAAAACATTCACTAGGACGCCAAGGAGCGCAGAATGAGTATTGAAAATAACGACGAATTTGCAATCTCGACGGCTTGGACCGCTCACAAAGATTTTAAAAAGCCGTTCAAGTACACGATTGAATCGTCAAAGACAACGGTTCTTTTGCAGCGTCTTGACATGCCCGATCTTCTGAAGCTTGGTATCGCTCAGGAGATGGACTTCATGAGCAAAGCTCTATTGACCAATACCGGTGCAGAGCAGAAGCCCACCGCTGCCGTCGCAGATGCCGTTAAGCTGGCGGATAATTTCGGCAAGATGGAAACGATGATTGATAAGGTCGTTATCCGTGGTTGCCTTAAGCCGAAACTTTATTCTGTACCTGAGCATGAGAATGCCCGCCAGGACGGATTGATGTATATTGATCAGGTTCCTTGGGATGATCGGATGGAGTTGTTCTCCGTGATTTTCGAGACTCAGGGTTTGAGTGACTTTCGCCCAGAACAAGATGCTGGTGTGGGAAACGTGGCAGATGTGCAAGACGTACAATTGCCTGCCAACGAACCTGTGGCCGATGTACGACCCAGCGAGTCCCAAGGGCTTCTACTTCAATAGAGGCGTTTTCTATTTTTGTAGAAAAATAGAAAACGATCAGAATATCGCAGAGAACAACTCAAGAAAACACAGAAAGCCTGGTGCCGATGTTGACAGACTAGTCAATGCCGCAAGGCTGAGAATCTTGGAGTTAGCTCTTGGTACGCCAGTCAAGCGTCACAAAGACCCTGGCAACGTTTCAAACATGAATCCATTTCAGCAACACGGCGCAGAAAAGAAGGCCGACGAGAAAGATAGTTCAACAATTGTAATGCGTGGGTTTTAACGAGAGGCTTGCAAGTGCCTAATAATGATTTGGGTACCGCTCACGGTAGAATTCGCGTAGATTACGACGGCAAGGGTTCTGCCGCCGCAACTGCTGCATTGATTAAAATGCAAAAGCAGTTTGAGGAAATGAATGGCAAGCTCGACAAAATTGCCAAGTCATTGACCCATGCTGATCGTGCGCTTGACGAAACCTCACATGGATTTGACAAGGTAACTAAATCAGCAGACAACTATTCTTCTGGGATATTCCGCGCTCAAAAATCAACGTCTAAATTTGTAGACGAAACTCAAGACCTCGTTAGAGACTTGAATCGTCTTCAAGACGTGATGTTTAGAGTCAGCGATGCCGGTAAGAAAATCTATAACGCCGGATTAAAGCTCAACGCTTTTGGCGGTGCCCTGAGAAAAGGCGAGGGGGATCTAAAAGCATTTAATACCGCTCTTAAGCAAACTGGTTTTTATACAAATTTCTTTGGTCGTACTTGGGACAAAACCTGGCGTACTGTCACCGGGACAAACAAGGCTCTGGCTTCCATGCCCAGGTGGACAAGAGACTTGTACGGACTTGCTGGCGGGATGACAAAAATTGCCGCAGTCGGTTTGCTCGCCGGTAAGGCTCTTGATGCTGGGTTTATCAAGAAATTCACGAATACAAGAGTTTTTGACTCCATTGTCAGTGGTGCCAATAAAGCCGGATTTTCTATTCAAAATCTTTATGATTCAATCAATAAAAAGGTAGCCCCAAGGCTTAATCTTCCGCTGGGGAAATATCTTCCGATAGTCCGTCAGCTTAAAGATGCAGAAAATTCTCTGTCAAAATTTACAGAGAATACTTCTGATAAAATGTCAGGTCTTTCGCGAGCGTTTAACTCCGGGTTCAAACCATTGGCAGAGTTTGCAAAGCAAACCCGTGGTTTCGTTCTTGGCACTGCGCTTATGGTTTCTGGTGCAGATGCAATTATTGAGAAGCTTAAGTTCTTAGGTAAAATTCCCAAGCCCATATTAATGGCGCTTGGTATTATGATTTCTACCGTTTTGCCTGCTGCATTCCAGGTTCTCGGTAAATCAATTGTTTGGGTTTCCAATACTCTTGTTGGCCTTTGGAGCGGCATCAAGCAACTTAGCGGCGGCTTGACGGTTTTGCCTGGATTGATCGGCACTATCGTCACTGCATTTAGCGCTTTGTTCCCTGTTTTTTCCGGCTTGAAGGACAAGTTCAAAGACATATTCCAGACAGATGATCCGGCAAAGGCAATGGAAGCATATGCCAAATTGCCACCGCATCTTAAGAAAATTGCGGATTCCGTTTTGCAACTCACGCCAAGAATGAAGGCTCTTAAAGAGAGCCTTCAAATTACTGCTTTCAAGGGCTTGGCAGAACAGATAAAAACTATCGGGAATGCTTATCTTCCGATATTTGCAAGTGGAGCAGAAAAAGTAGTTGTTTCTTTCAGAAACATGAAGAATGAGTTCGTAAGCTTTTTGTCAACACAAGAAGCCCAGGGCGATGCCAACAGAATGTATAGCAACACTGCCGCTATCGTTCAGAATCTAGCAAAAGCGACCAAGCCAGCGGTTAAAGGTCTTGCCGCCATTACGCTCGCTGGCTCTGACTTTCTACGGGAGTCAAGCTCTTGGAGTCAGTCGCTTGGACAAAAATTTAGTAACTGGGCCACTGTAAATAAAAGCAACGGAAACCTTACGCGCTGGATGCAGGATTCTCGCGATGGCGTATACAAGCTTGTTAATGGATTCACTGATCTTACCAAGGCAGCATGGACAGTTCTTACCCTGTTCAAGACAAACAGCGGAAATAATGCCCTGGATTCTTTTGCAAAATCTATGGACAATTTTAACAAAAAAGTCCAAGAAAGTGCCGCAGTCGGATGGCTTCACGACTTCGGTACTAGCGTTAAAGAGATGGGCAGCAACAAAATTGCTGCGTTTATAGATATTTTTAAAACGTTTGCAAGCATGATGAAAAGCGTAGCACCATTGGTTCAAACGCTTTCTCAATCTTTCTCTGATGTTTTTGTCCCATCGTTGAAATGGGCAATGATCGAAATTAAGGCCACCGCAGAAGTTCTTCACGGCCTTGCACTCGACAAGATAATTGGTTTCGTCCTCGGCCTGGCGGGAGCTTTCAAGCTGCTCCCAAGCATCCTCAAGCCCTCGCTTGAAGCCCTCAAAATCTTCGTCGGATTCCTTATTGCTTTCAATAACAAAAAGAAATTAGTAAGTGGTCTGGAAACTGCTTTCCTTGCCCTGTCTGGCAAGATAGAAAAAATCCCGAAGGTTGGGTCAAAAGCTTCCGACGTTATTGAAAATATCGGAACTGCCGCCATCAACGCAGAAGGTAAGCTGTCCAAGTTCGCAGGATTATTGACCAAGGCAGCTACTGCGGTATTCGTGTTTTGGTCTGCGTGGCAAAATGGCAATGGCAACGATAGCAAGATTGCCGACTCTCTTAACAGAGACAAGAAAGCAATTGAAGATTTCCAAAAAACTTTGACTGAATCCTTTATTCGGGATAGAGGTCAAGTCGGAAAAAACACTATGCAGTCTATTTCCGACTCTGTTAATAATATGGTCGATAACGCCAAGCAAGCGGCAGATGACATGCCTGGTGTCATGGATCATATTCTTGGATTTTTTGACGTTTTCTCTGACCACAGTGCAGAGCAATTTACTTGGAATCCGCTCAAGGGAATTTCGGATACCAATGCGGTTAACTCTTTGCAAGAGATGGCGACTCAAGGCAAGCTTGCTTCTGAGGGCTTTCAGATGCTCAGGGATGCCGGTATTGACGTAGCTCAACTGCTTACTTCTAGTGATCAATCCTTCAAAAATAGCATTGATAATCTCCGAAATATGGGAGATAAAGGCAACGCTGCCGCAGATAAAATCCAAGTTCTTCGCGATCAAATTAATCGGCAAAAGGAAGCCGCCAAGCAAGCTGGGCCGGAGTCAATTCTTTTGGCTGAAGGTTTCCAGAAAATTGCTGAAGCTGCTGGAAATACGGCAGAAAAGTTTGACGGTCTAAAGCAGGTTTTGGAAGCTCTTGGGATCATCAAGCCAGACGCTATTCAAGCTGCGATTGATTATAACAAAAGCTTGCAAGACCTTGCCGACACTGCCAATGAGATTGCCACCAGTGGCGCAAGCCAAAGCGATCTAATTAGTGGTAACGATTTCAATTACGCAACTGAAGCGGGACGAAATTTCGCTCAGTCATTGCTTGAGGTCGCAAGTGCGTTTAAGTCAAATATCCAGGCTGGGGCCAATGTCGATCAGGCTTGGCAGCAAGCTCAGACTGCTTTGCAAAAAATCGCCGATGAAACTAAAATCCCGATCAACCAGCTTGAGGCTTTGGCGACAAAAACTGGTTTGGTTAGGGATGCATTTGGTGTCCCGATTGAAACTATCATCAAAATTGATGACGAGGCATCTGCCGCTTCAATGCAGGTTTATTTGGAAATGCTCAAGCAATTCGGCAATCCAATCAAGCAGGATATTGTTCTTTATCAACCAAAAAATGCTCAGGCAATCGCCGATCAGATTAACAAAGTTCTTCCCGGTTACGCCGAAGTTGATCCCAACGGAAACCTCATTGTTAAGCCTGAGCTTGACCAAGCTCAGCTTGGTTTAGTCAAAGCTGCTATTGATGAACTGACTAAACCGCATTATGTCGATATCATTCCGCGAACACTTCCCGGCCAGGGTGGCGACGGCGCTCCGAAAGAGGATAGACCGCGCGACGGTGGCGCTGGTGGCATCTTTGGTCGTGGTTACGCCCCTCCATCTGGGCCTGCTGGTAAGGGATTCGCCAATTATGGTGCTATCAGCGATTATCTTGACGCTTCATCGGCTCAGGCAAACGAAACAGCAGCCAGCAGTAACAGAACTAGCGGCGAACACTTTACGCAAGAATTTGCGGCGGGTATCGAATCTCAAAAGCCAAAAGTAGAAAAAGCAGCCAAGAACGTTGCCAAGGCTGCCAAAGATTATATGCCGGGTTCTCCCGCCAAGAAGGGACCGCTTTCTGGTTCTGGCTGGTCAATGATTGCGGGTAAATCTTTCAGTAGCGACTTCGCTACTGGTATCACCAGGAACGCCGGTGAAGTCGGAAGTGCTGCCGCCAACGTGGCGGGTGAAGCCGGTAAGAATATCAAGAATGATAAAAACTACCAGGCCGGTCAATTCCTCGGTCAACTCACGAGTTTGGTGGATTTCGCTCAGCACGCCGTAGAAGCTTTCTCAAAGCTTTCCGAAACATTATTCAGTGCTGCTAAGTTTGTTTCTGACCCTCTGGGTAAGGGAACTTTCTTCGGTAAGCGCATGGCTTACCGGCGTGATCCAAATGTCACTGACATGATGATCAAACAAAGAAAAGCCGATGATGCTCAACAACGAGTTCTTGACTTTAGAGGTTCTGGGCAGTATCCACAAAACGATGGTAAGCCAACCGGTGATCTTGGCACACTAACTCCAGGTGCGGGCAAACAAGAAATTGCCAATTATATTATCGACAAGGCTTTGTCGCTTGGGTATTCCAAAGCACAGGCTGATCAGTTCTTGATTCAAGCTGTTGGAGAAAGTGGCCTGTCCTCAAGTGCAAACGGCGGCAATCAGGGCAGCGGTACTGTTACCGGTATTTTCCAGTTTGATCAGCAAACGTGGGAATTGGCTACCGGCAAAACAGATCAGGTCGTTGATCCATCGGCACCGGCAGACCCGAACAAAAAGCAGCCTTCACAAAAACAACAGGAGAAAAAGACAAAAGAAGAGATTGATCGTTTCTTAGCCGAAGCAAACGATCCTGCAAAAAATATTGAAGCTTACTTCAATCTTGCGGCACAAAGGTTACTGAATCCCGACAACCTTAAAGACGGAAGTCAGCTTGGTTCTCAGGTTTCTATCGGCGGTCCTTGGCATCCTGAAAACCAAGCAAAGGGACACCTGTCCAGGGCGCAAGCTGAAGCGCAGCAGTATCTTCAAAATTATAAACCTAACGCCGGTCAGCTAAGTAGTGGTATCACCCCTGGCTTGCCACAAAATATCGGAAATGTTATTGGTGGCCGAAATATTCTTCGTGATCAGGGTCCGGTTCCATCTAGTCAAGCCTCTAAGCTAACTGCTGCTATTTTGGCGCAACAGTTTCCAGAACTTCAAGACATTCTTGGAAGCAATTACGGCCATGTTGCTGGTACCCACAATGTTGGCAAATCAATAGATATTTCAATTCCTAACTGGAATACCCCCGCCGGAAAAGCACTTGGCGACAGAATTAATAATTGGCTTCAAAGCAATGCCCAAGCTCTTGGCATCGGAGCAACAATTTGGCAGGACACCTGGAAACGAGCTTCTGACGGGCTGATTGGCGCTGACAGACAACCGGGCCATCTTGATCATATTGACGTTAATTTCCCCACTGGTTTGCCAGGGGTTAACCCAGATGGAACTATAAATCTGTCAGTTCCTACCGGTTCTTCTGGAACTAGGGATAGATACGCACCACCTAAGCCGCCAGAAGATACTGGAGTTGTTGCCCCAAGAAATCCGGTGACAATAAATCCAGACGGCTCATTCACTCCGGTTCCTGATACTTCCAAGCCGGATAGTGTTCCAATCAATAAAGCCACCGGAAAGCCGTGGACAGCCGAAGAAGCCGCTGCGTATCGGGGCCTTCCAGAAAATGCTAAACAATACGATGCCTCTAAAATCCAGCCTGGTGACCCAAACACTCCTGGTGTTTTTAACGGAACTCCCGAAGAACTAGCAGCGCTTACCGAAACGCTAGACCCCGCATTGCAGGGAATTCTGACTAACACCAATGGTCTGCCAGATATGTCAACAGATCAGGCCATTGCAACCGCAACCGCAATTCGCGATCAAATTGACACTTTGAGCACTGTTGATACTCCGCAAGCTAGAGCACAAACGTCAATTCTTCAGGGCAAACTCGGAGAAATCACTTCGCAAAACGGATTGGCCGAAACGCAGAATCCGATTGACCAAGCGGCAGCGATTGGTGGTTCCCTCTCAAGTATTGCTGGCGATATTTTTGGAGCAATAAACTCTGGCATTGAAAGCGTTGGAGCGACTAAGAATATCGCTGACACGATGGTTCGTGGAATTGCAAATACCGAAGACGTATTCAATATTGTTGATCAAGTTCAAACGTACTTTGGGTTCATTGCTGATATTGCGGGTGCCGTATCCAGTATTTCTGGTGGAGTCGGAGCAATTGTTAGCGCTGCCGGTGCCGCTGACCCCTCAATGGGTGCTGGCGGTGCGGCCACGGCTATTCAGGCAGTGTCCCAAATCGCCGGATTGGTTCAGTCTGCGTGGGAAACTGTCAACGCTGTTATTGACCTGGGTCAAGAAGCGTATAGGATTGTGGGATCATATTTTGGTCAGTTCTTGGGAATGCTGACCGGCGGTCCAGAAGGTGCTCTAATGGGAAATGTTAAGTTCTTGCTTGACGAACAAGTCGGGCAATTACTTGCCTATAGTCAGGACAATCCCACGGATAAGCGCGCACATGATCTTGCTTATCAAAAATCTGATCTTAGCTCTAGAAACCAAACGATTGGTAATATTAATGTTTACGGCGGTCCTGGTAGCGATCCTCGCGACAACACCCGCCAGATGATGTTCCAGGTTAAGGCTTCTTCTATGGGTCAGGCGACAGGACAATGAGTTATTACAAGAACTTAGTTCCAGGCCAATGGCAAATAGGTGATATTGTCATGGGCACCGGTACAAATATCATAATTGAAAGCGCTGAAGTCAATCCTGAAGACATTAATCAGCAGGATTATCAGGTTGCCAGGACAGATGAGATGCGTTTCGGCATTGACCAGTTTAAGCCGACAACCATTGAGCTTACTATGAGCGTACTTCATAATCGTCTGCTTGAAGAGTGGGAAGACTACATTTCAAATTTCTGGCACTCTATGCCTACTCTGGAAGATTTGAGAAAAGAGTGGAGGTATGACCAAGGACGACTTACTTGGGGAAAGCTTCAGCATCTCTATGTCTGCTCAAAACTAAACGGAATACCAAAGGTAGTGTTTGGGCGACCGGGGCAATTTAAATATAAAGTCAATGACGAGTATAATCGCGGTGAAATAGTACAGGTCGTCGCAGAGTTTCGTAGGGCAGATACTGTCGCGTATTCTGCCACCGAATACGTTACTGAAGTTTTTATGGAGGATGCCCCGGCACGGATTGTTAGGTCAGATGGTGATGTAGACACCTGGGTCAGCATCATTGGATATGGGCCTATTACAAATCCAGTAATTACAATTGGTGAACAAGAACTTGCTCTGAATATTGACATTGCTGCTGGTGAAGCTTTTGAGGTTTCCTCTTATCCGTGGCAGCGCAGAGCGATTGATAGTAACAGGACGAACTTGGCGGCATCCCTCACCGGAGAAACAAGATATCTAGATAAAATCATATTGAAGGCAAAACAGAACACCATCGTTCGATGGACTTCAGATGAAGTTACGACTTTTGTGCCAGACCTAAATAACGAGAGTTGGCAAGAGGATATCAACAACCTCACCAACAAAACTCTACCAGATACATTTTTAACGTGGACCGGCAAGGTTGCCGTAAGACTTGACACAATGAACCCAGACTTTGCTGAAAAATACATTGCAGCCGGTATTTTTGCGAATAAGTGTTCGTGCATTTATCAAAAAAGACAATTTAAAACCGCCGATCAATACTCAGAAGCAACACTTACAACGCCCCTTGGCGGGCGTTCCGCCATCACAATCATGAATAATGGTACGTTTGGAAACTACGTCCTCCTAGAGGTATCTACTGGCATTAGCAACAACAAGCTCATAATCAGAACTGGTACTGATTTTTATACATACTCTGCTCCAAGAGCAGAGTGGGAGAACCCAGCTTTCTTCGGCTGGAAAGAAACCGATAGAGTTGGCATAAGGTCTGACTATAATGCTGGTACAAATATCGTTACATTTAGCGCAATATTTAATGGCGAGGTAAAGTGTACCTGGGAAGACACAAGTCGTGTCATAGACCACAATAATCGTTATCAAGGATATCTTTTCGACATGGATGGTAATCTCTTTACAACTGGTACCGGGTTCAGGAAACTACTCTCTTACGACCACAAAGTTGTTCCGGTACCAACCGGTAAAATGTTTTTTCTATGGCGAGATGCGTATTCGGTAATCTGATGATTATAGATCGCATGAGATTTACCGTGATCGAGGTAAATACAAATACGATATTGGCAACAGACCTTGTTGTAAAAGAGCCAATACTGACGCTAAATCTTTCTTCCCCTGCTAAGCTCGGGTTTTCTATTGACCAGGGCCAACAATACGCTTCTGCTTTTGGTATAGAATGGAAAAACTGGGGCCAGTGGATTATTCCAGAAATTGAAACAGATCAATTTGGGAAGATAGTTCTGGGCGCTTTATTGGTAAGTGACAATAAGATAGATCCTCAAAGCGGAGACTTGCAACTTGATTGTATAGGGTTTTTGGGATATCCAAAAGGTATTCCATGGTTGGAAAATTTCAATCCAATTGCGGTCGATCCTTCTGAAGTGATTCAGCGAATTTTCGCCCATGTTCAGTCATTCCCAAACGCCAACCTTGGGATAGACGTTCTGCCAACAAGCACCGGAACTCAGATGTTGCCTGGTTACGGTTTTGACGGTTCTATACTTTCTTTCGACTTCTTTGCAATTTTCATCAGAGCCGTTGACTTCATTGATTGTGGAGATTATTTGTTCTCTCTTGCCAGAGATTTACCACTTGACTTGTTTGAAAAAGTTTCTTGGAATTCCGATAGGACTGAGGTAACAAAAACAGTTCAGATTGCTTATCCTTTAGGTGGATTGCAACAAGATAATCTAGCCTTCAGGCTTGGAGAAAACGTTATCAATGTTGAGCGCGCTGAAGAGATGGACATAGAACCAGTTTCAGATATCATCATTCGATCATGGGTGCCTGGAAAGGTATACTCGTCACAACTTTCAAACGCAGATACGACAAGAGCGCGCCGCGTTGCAATGGAGGAAGATGCAAATATAAATTCAACTGAACGTTCTGCCGCGTGGGCGCACAGAAAACTTACCCGTCGTAACATTCCAAAGTATTTCTCTAAAATCACTATTGACCCGAACCACCCAAACGCTCCTTTTGGAAGTTGGGGCCTTGGAGATTCCATACTTGTGGAGGCGCAGAATTTTCCATGGACCGGTGATATTTCTGAGTGGCACCGAATTACCTCTATTACAATTAAACAAGACGAGCCACTGATTGAACTGGGGCTTAAAGTAGAGGGAGCCTTCAACTACGATCCAATTGAATACGATCCAGACTATGATGCAAAACCGACGGTCGATAGTAATCTTCTTTCCAATGGATACTTTACTCGTTCCTTGGCAGGATGGTATAAGAAAAAGGGATCGTGGATCAGGGTTGGAACTGCTGGATATACCTCAGATGGATGCGTAAGAATTGACTGCGACGACGACGGGGAAGAGCTTCAGTCTGAAAAAGTTTTTGTCCTTCATGGAGAAACGTTTGATATTCAAGCTGCTGTAAGATTTCAAGATATCACTGTCTCCGGTACTCCTCCCTGGACCTTGGCAATACAACTGAGGGCTTACAAGGATGGAGGACAAGTAGGGCTTACTGAAACACTGGATAGTTATTTCCATACTGGGACTGGCGGGTACCAGCTATTAACGGCAACATGGGCGGTTCCGCTTACCGATATAAATGAAATATCAATTAGCTTGGTTGTAAACGACAACGTTACCGGCGGTATAGCTTTTTGGAATAATGTAAGGATAGTTCCAGTATGAGTTCACCAATTGGTATGTACGGTGGTCTTGGTTACCAATCCACTCAGGTTAGGGCTTTGGGGGGTATTACTCCAGAGTCCTATGACTATCGTGATCAAGCAAAAGTTATGTCAAAGCTCGTCAATGACGTTTCATATATGGCCGGAATGCAACGGAAGATGCAGGAAGGTATCGACGCAGCGAACCAGAATGTTTTTCAGCAATTGCAAGGATTGATTGATGAAATCATTGTTATTTTTGGCGGCGGTGGAGATACTGGTTTTGACTTCGGTGATCTTAAATATATTTTTCAAGGACTTGGAGCGCTCTTTGGGCTGGAACCTGGTGGGACTCTCCCTGTAAATCTTTTCGATGCGGCTTGGCATTTCTTTTCGCAGTATCTCTTCCCATTTGGCAACTTCAGGGATGCAATGGATACTGTTATTGATTCTTTTATAGCAACTGCTCTCGACATCTTTGGAGAGATTCCAATCCTCGGAGAGGCTCTTCAACAGTTCGCAATTTTTGTTAGTAACTCTAGGGATTTTATTGAGCAACTATTCGATTTTTTCGACTCACTTGTAGAAAATATTTCAGCAGCTTTCAATGGAATTCCTCTAGTTGGACCTGCCATATCTGACGTATTTGACTCAATTGCCGGTCTATTTGGAATGGGGGATTCTGCGCAGACTGGCGCAAACACCGCCAACACGGCTGTTGCTAAGCTTGAAGCCAGAGTTACCGCACTGGGTGGTGTCATCATTGATGACTTCGCAGGAACTGGGTCACCGCCGGATTATTGGTTTGTGAATAGCGGTCCAAATACTGGTGTATATCCACAACTTGACGGCAACGGAAACATTGAGATTCACTATGCCGGAACTACTGCTAGAAAATGTCTGGCGGTATACAATGCTGATACGCTCGGGTCGGACAACGGAATAGTTAAGTTTGTCGTAAACAAGAAATCAGCGCCCCCGTCACCGCTTAGTTGGTCGTCTTGGAAATATGCTTTGGCAAGAGTTAACGGCTCTAGTGGTACAGAATATGTTTATGCTAGGTGGGACAATAACGAAATGTTCATCGGCTTTGCTCTGGCCGGTGTGGAGCATGATCTTGGTAGCTCCATATCATTTAAAGAACTAGACGGGGAACTTGTTGAACTCCACTTTGGTGTTGGTGGATCACCAAGAAGAATGAAACTGTTCGTCAACGGTTCTGAAAAGATGGACAGAACGGATGCGTCTGGAAATATGGTAACGACAAATCGTCACATAGGGTGGGGTTTTGATATTAACCATTATGTCATTGGATTAAATAAAGCCGGATCGTTCGCGGTCATGACAGGATTGAATGTATAATGCCATCAGCAGAATTTCAAGTTCAGACTAAATGGTGGGTTCTTAATGACCCCACTGATTTTTTTGATGCTCTTTTAGAAATCAGGCAAGACCTCGGATGGAATGGCAGTATAGATGTATGGGACGTTCCAGAAAATCCCGGTGTCGATACCTGGCGAATAAGTGTTGCGCCAAAAGACTTGAGCGTAGAGCCAAAGTCTGCTTTCATGGGTAATGTTGTGATGCTAGTAGCGGGGAGTATGCAGGTCTTCGCCACCGAAGCTGAGTGGCAGGTTGCCTACCCAGGTCTAACCGGCTCCTAACCGTGTCGCTACCAGGGCTTTTGAAGAACTGAGGGTAGGATTGTTACATGGCTGATCGGGTAGTTTATGGTCTTTCATTTTCCGAAAATGGTTGGAAAATGGTTGATCAAAGTTCTTGCAGGTGGATAGATGTGCCGGGCACAAATGGCTCAGTTTCGCTGCAAATTCAAGACGGGCAACCTGCAAAAATTCTAGGTGCATTTGCCGCTGATTGGAATGCCTATGTCGAAAAACTAAGAGACACAGATTCTGCGTGCTGGACTCCAACCAATTCTGTTGCTTCATCGAATCATCTTTCTGGAACTGCTTGCGATCTTAACTGGGACTCGCATCCGTTTAGGATTCAAGATGCCGGAATGAATCCGAAGCAGGTCGCAACAGTTCGAGAAATGCTAAGTTTTTATGAAAACACTGTTTTTTGGGGCAATGACTGGGATAACCCCAAAGATACTATGCATGTACAAATGGGCTATGATACTTATGGTAGCTCAAATGTAGACAGGGTACAAAGCTTCATTAATCGCAAAATTCGCAGCGACGGCTTCAGCACTTTCCGTCGTGGAGCGATCCAAGCACAGACGAAAAACGAAGATGTATCTGAAATTATTGCCGACGCTATGGGTAACTCCCTTCCGCTAGAGCGCTATAAAGAATTAACGCCAGGCGTTCTTCAAGCGCTGAAAGAGTCCGGTTGCAATAACGATAAGCGTATTGCAATGTGGTTCGCGCAAATTGGGCATGAGTCCGGTGGACTTCGATGGATGGAAGAAATTGCTGATGGATCGGAATATGAGGGCCGTTCCGACTTGGGTAACACCGAAGATGGAGATGGTTCTCGATTCAAGGGGCGAGGTCCGATTCAAATCACTGGACGCTCTAACTATGCATCTCTATCCAAATGGGCGTTTGACAAAGACCTTGCACCCACTCCCAGTTTTTTTGTAGACAATCCCGAAAAACTTAGTGATGACGAATACGGTTTTCTTGGTGCAATTTGGTACTGGACTTTCGCTCGTCCTCAAATCAACTCTCTCTGTGACGCAAACGATATTAACGGAGTAACGCTAGCCATCAATGGCGGTCTAAATGGTATCGGTGACCGGATTGATCGTTGGAATAAATCTAAGGCAATGAGTTCACGGTTGTGGAAACTCGTTGATGTCGCTTCTTCACAACCACAACCACAACCACAGCCACAACCGAAGCCAGACCCGCCAGGACCGGAGGAAGATTTCATGTCTGCTCTCAGCGCCGAAGAACAGCGCGCTCTCTATAACGAAATTATGCGACAGCGGTCGAGCCGTTCTCCGTTGCGACATGCCGGGGAAGGCACTATCGGAAACAATCAAGACATTGAATCCTACATGGACGCGAATCTTCACGTTCTTGTTGTCGATCTTTTGGCTAGACTTGGTGATCCGAATACGCTTTCATTGCTGAATGAAGTTGCGAATATTAATGTTACTCAATATCCAGATCGCAAGGCAGACAGTAATTTGGCGAAGGCTATTTTGACAAATGCACTCCGTTTGTCATCGAACCAGGGCACTGCCCAGTTCCTCCCGGTGTCGCAACAATCACTACCTCAAGAGTCGATTCCCGTTCCGATTGTGCCGCAGGATTACGTTCGTTCGGCACCACTGACCGGTGACAGCTTGTACGGTGAAATCGAAAATTTCAAAACGGTTCTTCGTGACGTATCTAATAGCATTACGCAATCAGTGAAAGGAAACTAATGATTCACTACACCTTCGCGCAAACCGCGAAGACATGGACGAGTCTCATCGGGACTCTACTAACACTCATTGTTCCCTGGGGTTTGCAGATTTCCCAGAGCCTTCCGGCTCCGTGGCCCGCAGTCGTGGCGGGAATCATGGCTATCCTAACTGCACTCGGAGTATACAAGGTTCCCAATGCACCTGGAAATCCTAAAACCACAGTCTCCCCCATCCCCGGTTACTCTGGTTATGACTTTCCTTGGCCCAAGGGATAGACCGATATTTAATCGTGACCTAAGAACTGTGGATCAAAGATGGTCTTCTTTTTTTAACAAGAGAAGAATTGATCGTAATCCAACTTACATTGCTGTCAATTTTGGCTTGGTGATTGCTTCACTTTCACTCCTTAGTCAGGGGCCAATCCATCCATCACCACTAATGGAAGTTTCTCCGCTTAGCAGGTCTTTGCTCTCTATGTCCTGGGGCATGGGCGGTTTAATTGCGCTTATCGGTTCTTTAAGCGGAACCAGATTTATTATGCCGCACATGCCAAGGAGACAGAGCTATTTATTTGGGATAGCCAGTTGCCCTGCTATATTTTCTGGATTGTTCTATTATGCATTTTTATATGCGAGAGATGTAGATCGCGCACTCTCTTCGTTTGCAACGTCCATTGGGTTTTTGATTGCAGTGGCTTCCATCGTCAACATGATTTTTTTTGCACTAGAGATAAGAAGAATCAATAATAATATTGCGCTAGTTAAGAAATACATTTATCGTGGTTGACTTGTCTACTCTAGGTACAATGTTGCTGGGAGGCGGTGGCCTCATTACCGGCGGGTTATCCCTGTATTCAATTAGATCAAATCTTAAAAAAATTGAATCAGAGGCTGGCGTAAACGATGCTACTAAAAGAAAAACAGAGTCTGAGGCGGCAGCGCTTAACGAGGCAACTGAGCAAAAGCGAGAAGAATTTTGGAATAAAAAATTAAACGACGCTAAAATTGAATTTAATGTTAAAATAGAAGAGCTTCATGAAGAAGTGGGGTGGATGCGCGTCTTGATTGAGCAGCATGTACCATGGGATTGGGAAACACAACACCTACTGATCCAAGCTGGTATTGAACACAGGCCACCACCGACTCTTTATTATATTAGAAAGAAACAACAATGACGACACCCAGAACGCGCTCACGGCAATCGACAGAACTTCGTAATCCTGCGATTGAACTTATGAGTGATCAAAGTCAAAAAATTTATATTGCTGCACTTGAACGCAGAATCGTCATGTTGAGCATTCGTGACGTGCAGTTGCGTAGCGCGCTTGAGGCCGCTACTGGGCGTGCATATGACTCATTCGATCCATCAGGAATGACGTATGAGGATATTTGTGAAGTCATTGCACATGACCTGTCGCGTGGTCTGAATATATCAATAGATGAAGCGCGATCGCGTGTACAGGAAAACTCTTTGACGGCAAATCCATCATAGATGGAAATGACAATCCAGGGCTGCGCGCATCATGTAAAGTCTTCGACCGATTCCGACGCGCGGTTCAAGAAGTAAAACCTGCCGGGAACACACACGCCTGAAAGTTACGCATTATGAGCGCGCACACAGGGCTGCGTTAAAACCATCTGAATATTATGGCCCCATTTTCTCAGCATTTTCTCAGGCTTTTTCCCCTTAATCCTCCCTTAATGTTGCCACTGCTAACATGCCGCTGACCAGGCTTTTTCCGAACTTTTCCCAGGTCAGGGCCATTTCGGCGAGTTTTGCCTGGTCAGCGGCCTGATTTTTCGGACGGGGTAGTGTTCTTCTTGTCGGTCACCGGTCCGACGGCTTCCCGAAAAGAAGTCAAGATCAAGAGTAAGGCTAGAGCTATGTCTATTTCCATCCTGAATTCCATCAGCGAAGCTGATAAAGCAAAGCTGCTTGCAGCTTTGATGGGCAACGCCGCAGTTCCGGCGAAGCCGGAAAGCGAAGCCTGGAGGGCTGGCGAAGCCAGCTACAAGCAAAAGCGAGCTTTGCTCGCTATGGCCGATGCCAAAGTCATCGACATCGACGGTGCGATTCACCACGGCAAAGCCGTGGCACTGCCGAGCTTCGGCCCGAAGGGCAAAAAGCTTACCTTCGGTAAGCTGTTCTCGGTCGAAGACCGAGATGGCAAGCGGAATTTCCCGGTCCTCTGGACCGGACTTACCGCTGGCGAAGCCAGCGACATCTACCCAGTGCTGAAAGCACTGCCCGATCTGCCCGAAGGGCAGCGCTGGTCGAACAAAAAGGCCGGGGCACCGAAGCCTTCGGCTTCCAATCACAGCTACCGGCCAAAGGCCGGATCGGCCCCGGCTAGCGGCGAAGCCGCTGACCTTCGGCACGATGTGGCAGTGCTGAAAGCACTGACGCAGCAACTGATCGAACAGCAGTTCCGGCAGGAACCGGCGAAGCCGGTTGCCCCTTCGGGGCACAGCAAGAAACCGGCGAAGCCGGTGAAGTTCGACGCCGAACTCGGCGCTTACTTCACCGACAGCGAAGCTGTCGCCAAATCGGCGAAGCCGAAGAAAGCACCGAAGGTGCTGAAGCCCGGTGATTCGATCTGGGTCGAAATCAACGGCGAAGCCGTTGAGAGGTTCCTGTCGGCAGACAGCAAGCGGCTCAACGCTACGAAGTAGCGGCCAACTGAATAGCGAAATCCCCCCGGCCTTAAGGGCCGGGGGGATTTTTGCGTTTTACGCGCGCGCGAATTTTTCGCGCGCGCAAATCCTGCGTTTTCGAGCCGGCCAGAGGCCGGCTTTTGCGCGAATACGCGCATTTTTTTGGGACCACCCTTTAGGGTTGACTATTCCCAATAGTCGGCGCGCAATTCGCGCGCGCGTTATAAGCGATTTTCCATTCTGGAAAATCGCTATTTGGCCACTACGAAAGGAATTAAAATGTTCACTGTCACTGCCGGTGATGCCGTCACTCATTTTCACGACGAATTCTCCGCAGAAGAATTTGCGACTTTTCTTCGCAAAGCCGGTCACAATCCCGTGATCGGATTCACCATGGCGTTGCCTCGCCCGCGTTATTGCGTGAGCTTCCCCTTCTAACAACTAAATATTGTTTTGGCCCCCGTCAGCAATTCGGCTGGCGGGGCAATGTTCTATTGAAAGGTTTTATCGTGGCCCAGTACAGCAGTGAAGAATTGTCGGCAGGCTCTCTGTTGCCGAAGTTCAACGTCTACAACGAAGTCCCGCGGTACGTCGCAATGTACGAATTGCGAATGGACGACAAGGTGATTCCTTGCAGCACCGATCCGAAGGTGAAGGGCAAAACCTTTACCGTCACCGATTTGCACCCCGATAAGATTCGGGGAGAATACCAGACCGTCGCCGCAACCCTTTGGGACGGCTGGCGCGAATTCACGTCCCGCACGTTGATGTTCCAGTTGATCGAAAGGCGTTGGAACTGATGGTAAAAAATTACGTCCAGTACAGTCACAACAACTCCGGTGGAGTTGACTGGTTGACCTCCGACGACTGGAAAAAGCTGGAAGAAGCCGGTTGGATTCTTTCTGATCGAAACACCTATAGCAATCGAATCTATGGTGCTAAGCGCATTGGCCTGTCCCTCCACGATGCTATCGTGGAATGGGAAAGCGCTACCGGCTTGGACGCAGCGGCAGAAGGTTGCAATTGCTGCGGCAGGCCACACGATTTCACCGAATACGGTGAAAACGATAGGTTCGTTGCTGAAATGGTTGTCAATCGTGCCCCCTCTACTTGGAGTGTCGAAAAATGAGTGATCGTCAAGTTACCCGTCACGATGACGGATCAAGTTCTTGGCCTTCACCGGATGCGTTGACGACATGAAAGTTTGCGCTCACTTCAATATCACTCCATTTCATCGTGGGCACGATAGATTCGACACGATTGACAAAGCCGTCGAGTCATTTGCGGAGGCGCTAAAAGAAATCAATCCACAACCGAATGTGTACGACCAATTGCCGACAATGGAAGTTTCGGCACAATGTTCGGATTGCGACAGCGCAATGAATTTCCACGAATTTCCAATGTGGAGGTTTTCAGTCGGTCCACGCGGCGGTATTACAAAAGTTAGGGGTTACTGATGAAAGTTAAAATCTATCTCAATGACGGCGAGGATCACTTCTTCGGCTTCAAAAACCAGTTCGCCAACTCACCAGAGTTGACGATGGTGCATGAGTTCGAGATTACCGAAACTGAAATCGCGTGGGTGAATAGCCCGTTGGGTCACAAGGCGATCTTGAGTATCCTTGGTTGGATATTTCAAGAACTGAACATAGGAGAAGAAAGTGAACTCGCAACTCAATATCGTGCAAAACGTCTTCGGTCGCTTAGTGTTGGCGACGTGGTTGTACTCGGTGAACTCGCGTTTTCCTGCGACAGTGCAGGATGGGGCAAGGTCACGACCGAAGAACTGAATAGCGCAATCATCTGGGACGACACTATCAAAGGAATATCGAAATGAAAAACGCTATGAAGGATTTCGGCTGGGGTGTCCTGTTCGCGTCACCGTTCATCGTGGCCGCAATCATCACTTACGTCAGGACAATGGGATGATTAACAAAGGTCCAATGTGGATTGTGTATATAGACAAGGCTGGTGACAATCACTATCAGCCGTGGACAGACCTACAAGATTCTGGAACTTTGATCGACCCAATAACCGACGATGACATGGAACTTGTCGGTTGGACAACAGACAATCCAGCATTTATTATTCCGCAGAGAAAAAAGAAGGATAAAAATGACGCTTAAAGCGTTTGATTCGATGGGCCAGGAAGTCAAATCCGGCGACTGCATCTTGAGCTTTCGTGGAGAAAAAGCGGTTTTTGTTTGCTGCACAAGGGAGCGAACAAATGGAAAATCTGGGAAGGTGGTCGTTACCTGGGTAGGCGAAAAATATCAACTAGAATATTACGACAAAGTTTTTGACTTGTGCGTCAAAAACGTTCAAGAGTAAGGTCGAGATGCCGAAGAACGAAAAACTACATTTCACGCTTAAGTTCAATGAAGGGAATAAATGGGAAGAAATCACCGACATTGAAATTTGGTGTGACGGTCGGGAGTACATTCCGATCAGTGAAGGGTATCGCCCGGCATATTCTTACAGAATTATCTCTGAGGATTGGGAGTATGTCGATAACGATATCTTTGGTGCAATAAATCAAGCGCCTGACCTCAATGCTGCTGCAAGATCGTTGTTCGCATTTCTTTACGCTTGCCAAGAAGCTAAAGATGAGGATAGCGAGAACTACAATCTGTTCCCGCCACACGTCAGGGAATGGGCGCAGCTTCACAGTGAAGAGATTTCGCTTGAGTACGACAAACTGATGGAATCGAAGTAATATCGCCGGTATGTCAGACCTGCTCGGCAGGGTCAGACATACCGGCTCTTCAGTAACAACGCCCCTAGAATATAAAAAACACAGAAAGATAGAAAAATGCAAAAAGATATCACCCGGCGCAAGGCCATTCTAGAGTCGGAAACTATTGCTCTCTTCAGCAAGTGGGTAGAAGAGTCGCAGATCAGAGTACGGGTTCGTAAGATCGGTGTTGGAGAGAAAATCATTGTCGATACTTTTGAATTCTCCCCCAGCCCCATTGAGCTTCCCCGCCACAAGGTGAATCGCATAGCTGTTAACGCGGCAATCGCACAGGGTGTCCTGAATGCCGATTACACTCTCATCCATCACTATTCAACAGAACGGAAAGTAATGCGGGCTGATGGCAGCATGGCTATTACGAACATCACCGAAAAGTCCTACGTTTTCAGTGGCGTGATCTGATGTCAAAGCGAATCATTATCGAAGTCGAAGACGACATCACGCCTGACGATATCGTTCAGGCTCTTTACGATCACTGCATTAAGCGCGTCAGTGAACCGTATGAAATCTTGGAAAACGTCGAGCGATCTGACGGTGTGCCGCGAATGAGCGTGAAACAGCGCGACAAGCTGTGGGCACTCTGTGGCGGGTACAACGTACCGTTTCGCGAAGACGACTACAGCACGCCAAGAACGCAAGGCGGCGGCTTCGGTGGCCCGAAGGGCATGGTCGAAGGTTGGATTGGTGGGGTTGCAGCTAATCCCCGTGGAGGATCAAGAACTATCTATGTCGGAGTCGAGGAAAACGGTAGATCACACTCATGAAAATTGACCGGATAATGCAGGATAACAAACATTATCAGGCAGCAAAAATTGATGGATTCTGGGACTTCGTAACCCGTGATCCTGGTGACTACCAGGGCCGTCATGCTTTGATTCCCGGTAACCAACACGGAAATCAATTGTGGATGGGATGCACCCTTTGCATTGATTGTATGAAAGGATAGAATCCATGCACACATTCTTATGGATTTTGGCAGTATGGATAGGGATAGACGTAGCGTACCTGGCAATTATGTGGTATTGCCGTCGCCCCAGAAACTAACGGTTCCTACGGCCAAAATCTTTTGGTTGGAACTGTTGCTTGGGCTAGCCCACAGTGCTAAGCTCAAGGTGTAGTACCCGATCACCAGAAACTCTGGGATCGGACCATCACAGTAAGGAAATTATTACCATGGGTTACCACGATCTCGCGTACTACAACACCAAGTGCTTTAAGGGCAACACCGACAAGACCGGTTTCGCCTGGTGGCATAACGCAGCACTTGAGAATCCCGACAATCCTTCGCACTATCCCGGTTTCATTCCACTGCCGAAGATGCGTGAATTCTTCGGATGGAATGCGGAGGAATCCATTCGTATGATCGCAGTGTTTGAAATCGACGGGGTTGAGTACGAGGTTCCCGTCACTGATTTCAAGGCTCTCGGTCGTGGGGATTGGATCGTTGACGGTATTCCAGAGGCAGAGCAGACCGGTGCATCAAAGGTTCTTTCAGTGGTGAGCATGGATTACGGAACTCACCAGCCGAAGGAAGTCTTCCTCACCAACGTCGCAGAACTTGTTGGTGGTGCCGACAATATCGGAATTGAGTCTTTCGGAGAACTGAAGTGGGGCCGACGTTTGTTCGCTTCCATCTCAGTGCCGGAACACCTACTCAACAACGAATCTGGATTGCAGTTTCGCCCGATTTTGACGGTTGTCACTTCGTTCGACAGGACGCTGGCAACCAAGTACGTCCGAACATTCGGTATTCCTGTGTGTGACAACACAGTAAATTACGAGTTGTCACGGGCTGGCGAAAAGGACGGCCATTTCGTTCTGCGGCATTCCAAGAATTCCGCAAATCACTTGGTCGATGCCAAGCGGGTCTTGGGATTGCTTACTGAGGGCGCTGATCACTTTGATCAGTGGTTGACCGAACAGGCTCGCATTCCCGTTTCGGAAAAGGAATTTATTGCCTGGGTGCAGGAAATGGTTCCTGTTCCAGAAATCAAGAAGACCATCGTCACTATGAAGTCGATCCAAGGTGAAGATGTTCAGACCGTCAAGGTTTCCGCAAATGCACAAACGATTGCTATCAAAAAGCAGGATCGTTTGACGCAAATGTGGGACAGCGACCCGCGAGTCAAGGACGTTCCCCCGTCACGGGCGAAGATTTTCCAATTGTGGAACACTTTCGTCCAGTACGAAACGTCTGTTAAGGCTACTCGTAGTCTTGGAGGCGGAAAGGATGCGTCAGAATTCGACAAGTCCAATGCCAAGATTCGTGCGCGGATCGAGCAGAACATGGACAAGGTGATCAATACCCAGAACCAAAATTCCCTGCTGAAGCAGGACATGTTGGCAATGGATACGATCACGCGAATCCAGGCAAACAATGACCTGGCTCCAGTTTCCATTCTCGTTGGTGCCAAGTAAATAGCTAGAAACTAGTGGGGAGGGTCGGTAGCAAATGTTACCGGCCCTCCCCATTTTCATCCAATTCAAATAAAGAAAGAAATGTAATGGAACTTACGTTCAAAGAAAAGTTCGCTCTTACCATGCACCTATTTCTTGCGGCGATTGTTGTGGGAAGCAGTGTTGGAATCGCTACGTCGAAAGCAGATTATGACCCAGGATGCGTACAACAATATTGGCTCTACGGAGGTCTATTTGGTCGTGGGACTACCCGTACCATTTGCGACGGTCCAATACAGGCGGATGGAAGCTGGTTACGAGCTAGAAGTTTCACCGATGGGTCTAGATACATACCGGTATCTTGCTCGCGCTACTCTTGCTCTGGCGGGTATTGGCTTCAGCCGTTTAAGAAAGAAGACCTTTACATCGTTACTCCCGACACGATTCTCTCCGATGAGCCGGGACACATTGCCCAAGGAACACTCGCATGAGTGATTTGTCAGAAATCAAACTAGATGACAAAGATAAATATCGCTATGTCTCGCAGGGCATTGTTGCTCTCGCCTATACCAAAGATGGCGAAGTTGACGATGCATGTTTTAACTGGGAGACAGCACAGACGATGGCTAACGAGGGCTATCGTATTCTCGCAATCGCAAATGATGGCAGTATGGAGATGAGCGAAATCCAGCGCATCTGCGATTACGAACTCATAGTGGCGCTTGATTGTTTTGGAGAGGATCACCACAAGTGAATCACAGAAAAGATTTGTTTTTCGTGATTTTGATGGGGCTGATTGCTTTCGTGCTGTTGCTCTATGCGCAGAAAGCCGATGCAGCGCCATGGAATAACTGTGATATGCAAGGTGGCTATACTCCACCGTACTATTCAGTGTGTAATGGGTATCATCAATCGTGCTATCTTGCATTCAACAATTGCACAACAGTGCCCGACAAGCCGGGAACGTGGAACCCCCGTGGTTACACTCCCTGCCAGATTCAGACAGGATGCAACTGATGGCATATCTCAAGTGCAACAAAGGCGATTATCAAAGCGGAACCGAAAAAGGTCGTAATTGCATTGACGATCCATACGGAATTCCAGAACATCTGATTCCAAAAGTTATCGGATGGCACGAAGAAGCTCACAAAGGGCACAAAGTTATGATCGTTACTAACTAATTAAAAAGTGGGGCGCGCATACTTCACCACGCGCACTCAAAGTTAAGACCCACATCATATTCTCAGGAATACCCGTAACTTTTACGGGTAGGCTTGAGGTTTAACCATTTAGGAGAAAAATGCCTGTTCCCTCGCCCATCGGTGTTGTTCATTTCAGCGAGCCTCGCGCAGTTCAGGTAAGGAGTCCAGAGAATCTGTCTGATATTCACTCTGCTGTTCAAGCTTCTGTGGTTATCTATACCGATTCTAAAAAGGAAACTGATCTTCTTCTTTTGCATTGGGAAGAAATCATGGCTGCTGCTAACGAAAAAGCTAAAGAAATTATTGGTCTGCAATGATCAGGGAAATTGGTCTTACACCAGTACCTCATAATGTAAATATTGAAGATTTTCTACAAGAAATCATGAAACAAAATGACGACCAGCTAGAAGAATTTATATCAGAGCTTCACGACACAGTAAAAGAAACTACAGAAGCTGGACAGCCATTCATATTTTCCTACGGAAAGTTACTCAATTACCTGGCCCGTGAAGAATCTATAACTCAACCGTGGCTAATTAACGCTTTTTCAATTGCTGTCTGGAAGTTAATGGAGGCTGATCTATGACCGAACAACACAAATCGGAGCGCATACGAATTGTTGCCGAGCGAAACAATTGGAAATCAGTTGTTTCTCCTACGCTCACTGAATTTGAAAAAACCGGCAACCCAGAAGATATTTTCTGGGTTCTCTACGCAGTACGCGAAAACGAGTCCATAAAAGCCGTATGGAAGGGCGATCGTTTTCAAGATTCCACCTATGCATACGGAAGTTACCGGTCGTACCCCGCCAGGAGTGGCGGGGTGATCAAATTACTGGAAGGAAAACCAGATCGAAAGAAGTTAACTAGCAGTCCATTGGTGAGAGATTCTTCTGGAACTTACAGAGAACTTACGAGTTCTAAAAACGTTCCTTGGAAGGATTGCGAATCGGTTTCGGCTTTTGACGTACTCGTAGGAGTTATCGGAAAAAGTATAACCTGGGTTCGTGAAAGCGATAGTACCGTCAGGACAGAATCCTGCCCAAAGGCTTCCAACTTGAGCAAGCCATATTTTCGAGTTAAAACAACATCTTCTGGTAAGCGAGTCCTTGAATGGAGCAATTCATTTGGATTTCAAGCTTGCTATTTAGATGACATCATCGACGTAACATAGGAGCATCATGGCACAAGCCGGAGATTTACACTGGGAGAGAAAATCCGCAGGCGAATACGAGACAGCATTTTACGCTAACGGATATCGCTACCGCATTGTAAAAAAAGAAAACTATTACGACACTCGTCCTAAATGGTATGTGTATTATCGCTGGCACAAATGGATTAGGTCTGACGATAAGCCGCTTGAGTGGAAGCCATCAAGAATGACATATGCCGAAACTCTTAAAGAGGCAAAGGCAAATTGTCTCAAACACAACATGCGACCGCGCACTAAGTATAGGTTTGCAGGACGGGTTACGCCTGAAGATGTGAGGCAACGAATTCATCTACCGAGTACGCTTGGAAATCTTATATTTATTCCAATCGACAACAACGGCTTGCCAATAAAGTACAGGTATAAGTATTTGTCCGAAGAACAGTACAGGCCCGGAAAGGAAAATGAACTTGACGAGAAAGATGCATCATGAGTAAAGAATGGCGCGTTGGTTTACGGGATTCTGGCGACAGAATTTGGATTGACTTTCCGTTCAACGATCAGGTGGGCCAGCTACTCAAAGAAAGGGTGGCTGGCCTGCGTTATGATCCGTCAGCGAAATTTTTTCATGCTCCGTTGGACATGGAAACCGCCAAGGATATCTATTCCGTTGCAAAGTATTTCGGTGGAAAACTCTTCATCGAAAGTGAACTAACAGCATGGATCAAAAAAGAAAGGGATCGCTACAGTAACCTTTTGAAGCCCGATGATTTTACGGCAGATGCCTCGCAGTGGTTGCCGCGTTTACGATCAGAGCGTCCAGAATTGATCGAAGCCATGAGTACCCAGCCACATCAAATCCCTGGTACCGCATTCATGGTGGGGCAGTCGTCGGTCCTCCTGGCGGATGATCCTGGCGCTGGCAAGACCATTCAGACCCTTGCTGCTATCGCTGAGCGCGACGTGCGAGGGCCAATTCTGGTTGTTGCACCGCGTACCGCTGCCAACGTGACATGGCCGGAAGAAATTCGGCAATGGCTTGGAGAAGACGAAGTTGTTTTTCGGATCAACGGAAAAATGAAGCCAAAAGAGCGCGAAACAGTTCTTGGCATGATCAAGAAACATACCGTTGACCGACCGCACGACAGACTGTGGGTTTTGTGCGGTCCAAACTATCTCAGGATCAGGGCTGATCTTGACGATTACGGCAACTATAAAAAAGATTCCAATGGCAAAAAGATCGTGAGAGTTGTGAATGAGGGCTTGGCCGATTTGTTTAGGATTAAGTGGAGCACTGTTATCGTTGACGAGAGTCACCAAACTCTTGCGGGAGCGACAGGGAACAAGAAAAAACAATCTGCTCAGCGACAAGGATTGGGCGCATTGGACATTAAGGATGGAGGACTTAAGATCGCCATCTCAGGAACTCCATTTAGAGGTAAAACTGAAAATCTCTGGGGAACACTCAATTGGCTCTTTCCCGAGAAATACACGTCATATTGGAACTGGATACGGCGGCATTATGGAATTAAATCCACAGGGTCAAGATTTGGTTCCGGCATCGGTAAAGGTGACATTATCATTGATGAAAAGCGATTTTATGGAGAGCTAAAATCGTTGATGATTCGCAGGACCAAGAAGGAGTTCGCACCATGGCTTCCACCGAAGACTTATGGCGGCACTCATCTTGAGCCAGGTAACCCAGGATCGCCTATTGCAGTGTGGTTACCGATGAGCGATAAGCAACAGGACCAGTACGACGAAATCGTTAACGATGCGCTCGTAACAATCAATGCTATGGGCGATACCATTAACGTCAACGGCGTACTTGCAGAAATGACTCGCATGAAACAAGTTGCGAATTCTTGCCTTGCGAGTTCTGTACGCGGAATTGCTGGTGTCTCGCCAGAGCTTCCGAGTAATAAAATTGAATGGATTGAGGACTTTCTCAATGATCGAATTGATGCAGGAACCAAAACGATCATTGCCAGTCAATTCACCGGTTTTATAAATCTTCTCAGTGAATATCTCACTAAGAAAAAGATCGGACACTACAAATTGACGGGAAGTACGAGTGATGACCAACGAGAATACATCAAAACAAACTTCCAAAAGGAAGATGGTGAAATGGTTATTCTCATTAACACCAAGGCTGGCGGTGTATCACTCACGCTGGACCTCGCCGACGACGTTGTTATTTGCGATCAAACATGGATACCCGACGATCAGCAACAAGTTGAAGATCGGGCACACCGTGTATCTCGTAATCACCATGTCACGATCTGGTATCTCGCTTCACTGGGCACTATAGATCAAGACATTGCATTTATGAATCTCAGCAGAGAGAATGCAGCGCGAAGTGTTCTGGATAAGCAACGTGGAGTGAATTACGTTCGGCAATTGATAACCGCAACGAAACAGAGAAAGAAAAAAGCCGCATGAAAGTAGGAGTATCGTGACAGACGACGGAAATTTTTGGTTAGAAATCACTACGCTGGATGAAGATTTCTTTCAGTGGTTTGGTCTTGGATTCATGTGGATTAGCGCTATCGTTTGGGGCTACTTCATGGCAAAAAGACAGACCAGGCTGGAAGAAGAATGGAAAATATTTCTACAAATGAGAAAGGAACTATACGAACGGCTAGCTGACCCCGACAGAATAGAAAAAGAGTTGGAGAAAAGTGCGCAGCGCAGAGAGATGTACGATGCTAAGCGCACTACCCTCCCAAGAGAGAACGCAGGGCCACCGGCAGTCGTCTACCGACCACTGTTGCGGGGTGTGAAGCCAGGAACATGGAGGCCGCGCAATCCTGGTAGTCCCTCAAAGAAGTAAAAACTGGGGTTGCACATCGGTGCGAAACCATATAGGTTAGAAAGTACGAACCGGACAAACGTCCACAACAACAGGAGGAACAAGAAGTGACCGCAGTGATTGAGGATCAGCAGGTTGTCGAGGACGATTCGACCCAGACCGTTGCTGATACTTCGCATGATAGCAAGAGCCGCGATTTCACCAAGTTCACTGAGAAGCATCAGGAACTTGCCGACTACATCAATGCGAACGCCGATTTCGTTAAGGCCGAGCTTGATGCTGTTACCCCCGGTCAGGTTAAGGCGTTTCTGGCTCTGCGCGCAGAGTTCAGCAATACGCCCGAGGTCAAGGCCGCACGCGAGGCTCGCAAGATTCAGCTAGAAGAGGAAAAGAAGCTTTACGCTGGTCTTACTGCCGAGGAAATCAAGGCTGAGAAAGCTGCGAAGCGTGCAGAGGCCCAGGCCGCGAAACTTCAGGCTCGCGTTCAGGAAGCTCTCGCGAAGGCACAGGCCATTCGCGAGGGCAAGGACGCCAGTGGCGAAGATGTTGCCGCTGCCGTCGATGCCGCCGTTGGCGACGATTCTGAGGGTAAGCGTCGAATCGGTCGCAAGCGGTAAGTAGAAAAACTCCCAGATTGTGTTTTGCCCCCACGCAAAAACTAGCAATCGGGAATGGTAGAGGTCGCTGGCGGGTCAACTGGCCTTGCTCCCCGTCAGCGACCTCTCTACTTTTTAAATAAAATGTAGTACCGACGCGAACGGAAATTCGTCTGTGGATATTTACTATCATGTTTTTGAGCCTTCGATGTTTTGTGATCCCAATGAGGACAGTCGAGGCTATACATGCAAAGTGTGCGGGAATTATGAACGCTCTGGAACTGTAGGGCACGTTACAGAAGAACAACTAGAGAAACTCAAATATCGTTCATGATTGAGCATACTTCTTTTTATACAATTCGTTGCGATATTCGCGACTGCAAAGATCGCTTTACTGCACCCGATTCAGAAACATTTGATGAAAAGGGCTGGGAGACTATAAACATTTTTAACACTGATGTCAGTCTTTGCCCCGATCATGTATCCGAACTAAAGGACTTTATTTTCAATGACTGATCTACCTCTGGTAAGAAACTCTGAACGATCTGATTTTAAGTCATGCCCATCAAAATGGAATTGGCGCTGGAATCTTGGACTGGTGCCCGCCATGTCGAAGCAAGATGCGCGTTGGTTTGGTACCCAGTGGCATCTGCTCTGGGCCACTGTGTACACGCCTCCCGGTAAGGATGGCTTCGTCCGTGCGCTAACAATACCCTCTGAAATTCACGATTTGTGGGATAGTTTGACTGCCGGAACATATGTTTCTGTGTCTGGCGATCCTTTCTTTGACGACGATGAAGAAAAAGAATGGAATGATGCCTGCGAACTTGGGCACATTATGATCGACGGTCAGTTGAAAGAATGGAATTTGGACCCTGCTTTTGAAGTTTTGATGCCTGAGCAGAGATTTCGTATGCGAATTCCGTACAATGATCGACAGTTGGGCCTCAATATGGGCCTACCCCTTGAAGCGTGCGGGATTCTTCTTGGCACCTACGACATGGTAATTCGCGATCACACAGATTCTGGCAAACCAAAGTGTAAGATTCTTGATTGGAAAACTACCGGTGTCAGGACAAATGATAAGCAACTAAACAAAGACGACCAAACTGGAACGTATCTCGCCAGTGGTACCGCTGCTCTGCGAGCAATGGGGATTATCAGCAGTGACGAGTCAATCGAATACATGATTTTTTCGTTTGCAAGAAAGGCAAAGCCGCCTGCTGATCGAACCGTTGATAGTCTTGGCAGGGTTCGCAACAACCCGCAAAAAAATCACTACAAATTGGCACTTGGCTTGGACGATAAGGACATTAAAGGTCTTACAATCGCGAAGCTAGAAGAGATTGCCAGCAAGGCAAGCGTCGTTGTTTACGGCGAAGTTTCAAAAAATCAAGGTTCGCCGCTTTTTTGGCGTGATGTTGTTAGGCGCAACAGGGCAAACCGGCTCAATCAGATCAGTCGCATTGCAGATGAACTGGAATTAATGTACAAAGCTCGAAATGGAGATATTCCAATTGTCAAATCTCCTGGGCCTCATTGCAATTGGTGCGATTATTCCGATCTTTGCGACATTGACGAGGACGGCGGTGATGTAGAGGGTTACATAAATGACGTTTTCAAATATGATGATCCTTACGGCGACCATCGCGAAGGCGCCATCAATTCAAAAGAAAGCAGGTTGAAATGACTAGCGAACTCGCAAGGTTACTGAAAGAATACGAAGAGGCCCGACAATCCGATAGTGATGTCGGGGAAGCCGACAACTGTGGAAATGTGGCTGGCGATCAGGTAGAAAATGAATAGATTTTTTGAAACATCAGACCCAATCAGTACGATTCACCAAATGATTGGATGTGCAAGTATGTGCTGGGAAAACCCTAGCGGTGCAGGGGTTTTCGATGAAGCTGAGGCATTGAAGATTTTTGAAGAGGGGATTAATAGGCTTAGAGAGCAGGGAGTGGTGTTCCCTAAATGAGATTCAGCGA